>Ga0209633_10000134_pt1 | contig 86589 bp, 71 predicted proteins | sample Cruoilmetagenom1_FD_187290 | JGI IMG/M metagenome (GOLD analysis project Ga0209633, IMG submission 187290) | Oil polluted marine microbial communities from Coal Oil Point, Santa Barbara, California, USA - Sample 1 (SPAdes) (version 2) | ecosystem: Environmental > Aquatic > Marine > Oil seeps ... | reverse complement strand
CGAGACCTGAGACATTCTAAAAGGTAAAGTAAATGAATAAAACGCTGAAAGTAGGATTTGTTGCGGCGGCTCTCGTGGCAACAACATCCTTTGCACATGCCGGTGGCATTGTAGAATACGAACCCGAATACTCATCCATGAAAGATGGTGGCTACGTTTCGATGAAAGACGCTGGTCCTGCACCATCACGCAGCTGCTATTTGCGCGGCGATATTGGTTACTCCTGGAGCCAGGAACCTGACATTGGATATGCAAACACACTCGGCATAGGTTTTAACGACCGCAGCTATGATGATGCATGGTTGGCTCAATTTGGTGCCGGTTGCGAACTTGGCTATAAACTCCGTGGTGAAATTCTTGCGACATTCCGTGGCGACAATGATCTCCACGTCGTGCCTGCTCCTGCAGCTCCTAACGATCCGATCGATACGGAAGTCAATTCAAATTCACTGATGTTCAACCTCTATTATGACATTGCGAATTATCGCGGTTTCACACCTTATGTTGGTGCTGGCATCGGCTTTGCCCATCACGATGTTGAAAACGTAATTTTCTCAAATGCCGGTGCGCTGGGTAACAACCCACAGTTTGGTGATGAGAATTATGAATTTGCATGGTCGCTTATGGCTGGTGTTGAAAAACAGATTTCGCCAAATATGAGCATTGATGTTGGATATCGCTATATCGACATGGGTGACACGAAATCACAAGGCCTCGACAACACAGGTTTCATCAACCCGCCTGTTGAAATCGACGACATCACAGCACACGAAGTTACCGTTGGCGTGCGCTACAAAATTGGTTCGCTCTTTCACTAATAAAGTGATGATCAATCGCTAGCGACCTTTGTCGCTGTAAATTGAGATAAAAATATTAAACCGGGCCCCTCACAGATGAGGGGCCCGGTTTTTTTTCGCGTGCGACTTGATCGTAAAAATATCATATGCATATTTAGACGATGACTATTTTGGCTATATGAGGTCCAAATGGATAGTACGCGGATAACGCGTTAATTGGTTAGTCTGGGGAAAAATAATGCGGAAACTTTCACCATTTAGCAGACGAGATATGTTGAAAGCCGGAGGGGCTGCGGCTCTTTTGGCGGCGGGGGCGCAGCTCGTGCCTGAGGAGGCTCTGGCCAAATCGGACAAGACGCACGCACAGGCGCCAGGGTTCTTCCGTTTTGCCCATGGCGATTTTGAAATTACGGTCGTCAGTGACGGCAATCTCGTGCTGCCCGCGAATTTTATGGCCGGAAATGTGCCGGAGGCGACACTTAAAGCGTTTCTCAACTCAAATTATCTCGATACGCAATCGCATCTCTCTCATGTCAATCTGACTTTGATTAATACGGGGAAGGAAATGATCCTGATTGATACGGGGTGTGGGCCTAATTTTCAGGATACGGCGGGCAGGCTCGTTGATAACCTCGCTGCGGCCGGTGTCAGCCCCGAACAGATTGATAAAATCATTATTACCCACGGCCATCCAGATCACGTTTTTGGTATTATTGATGAGTTTGAGGACGCACCCCGTTTTCCTAATGCAGAATATTATATGAACGCAGATGAGTGGGCTTTTTGGACTGCCGACGATACGGCGTCGAAACTCCCTGACGGATTTGTCGCGTTTGCGGCGGGGGCCAAACGCAACCTGCTGCCGGTTAGCGGGCGCACAAAGCGTATTAAGCCGGGTGATGAAGTGGCGCCTGGAATTAAAGTCATTGAATCATTTGGTCATACCGTTGGACATGTGTCGGTGCTGGCTCAATCAAACAAATCGCAATTGCTGATTACGGGAGACGCCATAAATCATGCCCTGATTTCGTTTGATCATCCTGATTGGCAGCCAAAAGTGGATATGGATGGTGAAAAAGCTGTAGCCACACGCAAGAGGCTCCTTGATATGGCGGCTTCTGAACGGCTTACGGTTGTGGGCTATCATTTGCCGTTTCCCGGTGTTGGTCATGTTGCTCGCAATGGCGCGAACTATCGTTGGGTGCCTGCACTATGGCAGTGGACTTTATAGGGTTTCGTCAGCGAATTACGGCTGATTAAGGCAGTTTTTGCACCCCCCAGGTCAGAAATGCGTTAAGGCCAACTCATTTTATGTAATTCTTGTCTTGCATTTCGGTGGCAGTCCCACGTAATAGATGCAAGACATTTTGAACGAGAACGGTTCCTCTATTCCGATTTGCTCGGTTGTCTCAATACGCACCCCATGAAATTAAAGCACAAGTGGTCTTGGTTTCTGATTGGCGTGCGTTGGCAGCTGGCTTGGATGTTTTGGAGAGGCGGGCGTGGTGAAATTGGTAGACACGCCAGATTTAGGATCTGGTGGCTTAGGCCGTGGGGGTTCAAGTCCCTCCGCCCGCACCAACCAATCTCAATCAAATTGTATAATCGAAATTAGCGAGGTTGATGGGCGTCAAACATCAACTGCATCTGGGGACGAGAGCTGATGGCTTCCTCCGTTCCCAAAAGACATAGATCGGATCGGGTTTAAAATGCAGGTTACAGAAACGTCCAACGACGGCTTGAAAAGAGAACTTCAGATTGTCATCCCGGCGGGGGAGCTGAGCGAGAAGCTTGCTCAGAAACTTGAGCAGGTAAAGGGTCAGGTCCAGATCAAGGGATTTCGCCCCGGCAAAGTTCCGACATCGCATATCAAGAAGATTTACGGCAAGTCGATGATGGCTGAGATCATTCAGGAAGCAATCAATGACAGCAGCAGGGATGCGTTGGTGGAACGTGATGAGCGTCCTGCATTGCAGCCTGATATCAAGCTCACTGAAGATCAAAAAGAAATCGACGAAATTATCGACGGTAAGGCGGATCTTTCTTACTCCATGAGTTTTGAGGTGTTGCCGCCAGTTGATCCGATGGATTTCAAGTCGATCAAGATTGAACGCCCTGTTGCCAAGATCGACAAAGACGAGATTGAAAAACGCCTGGGGGAACTCGTGGAAAGCAGTGCGAGTTACGAGGGGCGTGATGGTCGTGAAGCGCAGCTTGATGATCAGGTGAAAATTGATTTTGTCGGCAGTATAGACGGTGAGAATTTTGACGGTGGTAGTGCTGAAGATGCGCCTCTCGTGCTTGGCAAAGGACAATTTATTCCTGGGTTTGAAGAAGCACTTATTGGTGTGAAAGCGGGGGATGAGCGCAAGGTTGAGGTGACGTTCCCGGAAGAATATGGTGCTGAGCACCTTGCGGGCAAGGACGCTGTCTTCGAGGTCAAGGTCAATGAAGTAGGTGAGCCGGTCTTGCCTGAGATAGATGACGAGTTTGCTAAAAAGCTCGGCATGGAAAGCCTCGACAAGCTCAAGGAGGCTATCGAAGGCCAGCTCAAAGAGCAGTATCAGCAATATTCAGACCAGAAAACCAAGAAGGTTCTTCTTGATGTCCTAAATGACGGGCATAGTGTGGATCTGCCGCCGACGCTTGTTGACCGGGAGTTTGACGGTATCTGGAAACAGGTTATTGATCAGCTCGAACGCGCTGAAAAAACCTTTGAAGATGAAGGCAAGACGGAAGACGATGCGCGCACGGAATATCGCGACATTGCCGAGCGTCGGGTGCGTCTTGGTATTGTATTGTCGAAAATTGGTGAAGACGCCAAGATTTCTGTCAGCGAAGATGAGCTCAAACAGGGGCTGATGGTGCAAGCCCGTCAATTCCCGGGGCAAGAGCAGCAGCTTTACGATTTCTATCAGAAAAACCCTGCGGCATTGACCGAGCTTCGGGCTCCGATCTTTGAGGACAAGGTTGTGGCCTATATCCTGGAGCTTGCGGATGTTAGCGACAAGGAAATTTCGCCTGAAGAGTTGATGAAGCCTGATGAGGATGACGAGTAGCAGGCTATTGAATAATCAAAGAGGCGTGACACTGATAACGAGTGGCGATCATGTTTTGGTCGAAAATCATGTTTATTGGGCGAGATGATAAGTTGTCATTGTTCTGAGCATTATGTTGTGCCAGAGCGGTGATGACTAAGTAATTATAAATACGCGGAAATTGAACCGGGCCCATCTGGTTCCATCGCTTGAGAGGTAGTTGAGAAATGCAAGACCCTATTGAGACAACCATGAATAACCTCGTGCCAATGGTGGTTGAGCAAACCAATCGCGGCGAGCGGGCTTACGATATTTTTTCCCGTCTCCTTAAAGAACGGATTATCTTTTTAACCGGGCCTGTTGAAGACAGCATGGCGTCGCTGGTTACGGCCCAATTGTTATTTCTTGAAGCGGAAAATCCGAAAAAAGAAATTTCAATGTATATCAATTCACCTGGCGGTGTCGTGACGTCGGGAATGGCGATTTACGATACGATGCAGTTTATTCGCCCTCCGATTGCGACGCTTTGCATTGGTCAGGCCGCAAGTATGGGGTCGCTACTATTGTGCGGAGGTACCAAGGGAATGCGCTATGCGTTGCCACATGCGCGGGTCATGGTGCATCAGCCATCAGGCGGGTTCCAGGGACAGGCCAGTGATATAGAGCGCCATGCCCAGGAAATTCTCGCACTGCGCCAGCGGCTGAACGAGGTTTATGCGCACCACACCGGACAAACCGTTGATGCAATTGCGGATGCGCTGGAGCGGGATAATTTCATGACATCGGAAGGGGCCAAGGAATTTGGTCTCATCGATGAAGTTTTATCGACGCGCGAAGAGCTTTCTATTGGTGTCGATAAAGATGGTAACGGCGACACATAAGAGTTTGTTCTGCTCTGTGCGACGGCGGATGATATTAAATCGGGGACAAGGCCTGTGGATGCAGGCCTTGTCCCTTTTTTCTGATGAGAAGCAATTTTGCCGGGAAATTTGTCAAAACCGAAAAGCTCAGTCTGGACATAATCTTGGTGTTTGGATGTGCAGCTGTTAATGATGATATAGCTTATCAGATCAAACAAGGCGCAATTAGACAGGAAATTAATGGATTGTTGATCTCTCGGCCCTTAGCATGATCTCAATACGAATCTATGATAACTGTATTTGATAAGATATCTAGCGGGCGGGTATAAAAGCACTATATAAGTCTGGGTAAGGGTCTGGATGAAGGTCTGAATAAGGGGCTGGATATAGGCTTGAATAAAGACTGGTTACAAATGACGTAAATGCAAGTTGTAAATTCAATGATTGAGAAGGTTGCATGCCACAAGAGAAAAATACACTCTATTGCTCGTTTTGCGGGAAAAGTCAGCACGAAGTTCGCAAGCTGATTGCCGGTCCCACGGTCTTCATTTGTGACGAATGCGTCGAACTCTGCATGGATATAATCCGCGAAGAGAGCAAAACTTCTCTAGTGAAATCGAGCGACGGCATTGCTACTCCCACTGAGATTTATGACATTCTCAATGATTATGTCATTGATCAAGATCACGCAAAACGTGTTCTCGCGGTGGCTGTCCACAATCATTACAAACGCCTTAATCACTCCGCCAAGAATGCGGATGTTGAATTGGCGAAATCAAATATCCTGCTTATTGGTCCAACAGGCTGTGGTAAAACGCTGCTTGCCCAGACATTGGCGCGCATTCTTGATGTGCCGTTTACAATGGCGGACGCAACGACGCTGACCGAGGCTGGTTATGTCGGTGAAGACGTCGAAAATATTATCCTGAAATTGCTGCAGGCTGCAGACTATAATGTAGAGCGCGCGCAGCGTGGCATCGTCTATATAGACGAGGTCGATAAAATCAGTCGCAAAGCTGACAATCCTTCGATAACACGCGATGTGTCAGGTGAGGGTGTGCAGCAGGCACTTTTGAAAATCATGGAAGGAACGGTAGCGTCCGTTCCGCCCCAGGGTGGCCGTAAGCATCCGCAGCAGGAATTTTTGCAGGTTGATACAACCAATATTCTGTTTATCTGTGGTGGTGCATTTGCGGGCCTTGAAAAAGTTATCGCGAAGCGCGGTCGCAAGACTTCAATTGGTTTTGGCGCCCAGGTTGAGGCGGAAGATGATCGGGGAACAGGTGAGCTTCTCAAACAGCTCGAACCTGAAGATCTTTTGAGCTACGGGCTTATTCCTGAATTTATTGGACGTGTTCCGGTATTGGCAACGCTCCATGATCTTGATGAAAATGCTCTCGTGCAAATTCTGACCGAACCAAAAAACGCATTGATCAAACAGTATCAACGGCTATTTGAGATGGAAGACGTAGAGTTGACCTTCGCAGATGATGCGCTGCGTGCGATTGCCAAAAAGGCTATCACGCGCAAAACAGGTGCACGCGGATTGCGCTCGATCATGGAATCAATTCTGCTCGAAACCATGTTTGATCTGCCGGGGCTCAAAGGTGTAGAGGAAGTTGTCATTTCTCAAGAAGTTGTTGAAGGTAGTGCGCGTCCATTACGCATCTATTCGGATATGGCCGACGAAAAAGAGTCGAGCGCATAAAGTTTTGCGCGCGTTGCTATCGTCAGTAATGTTCAATAAAATATTTGTGATATTTCCGAAAAATGGCCGGTTAGCCAATTGGGCAGGCCAGCGGGTGATTTCATAGGGGTATTTTTTTGTTTTCCTGGTTTTGGTGGATATTATCCGCGGTTCGTATGATATTATCTGCGTTTGGTAGGTTGGATTATTCTTTGTTTACCGGCGGACCCACTAGCAGCGCTTATTAAAAGTATCTCTTTGAGTAACTATTTCTGTGTGTAGGGCTTGAACGTATATTTATGAGCCTTATTTGCATGTTAGGTTCGTTTCTGAGCCAAATTGGGTTGTCCTCTCCAGAATTTTGCCTGTTGCGCGTGAAATTTACGCACCTGCGATTGTCTCTGGTTTAATTACCCTGAACTTAAGTTATGAGACATTTGGCGTGTTGCTGCTATCAGGATGCGTGCAATTGGTCTCCAATAAATGGGAACAATCATATGACCGATGAAACTACAAAAATGACCGACAAAATCGAAGGTGGAAAATTTCCGGTTTTGCCGCTGCGCGATATTGTTGTCTTCCCTTATATGATTGTACCTCTGTTTGTTGGACGTGAGAAATCGATCAATGCTTTGGAAGAAGTCATGCAGACTGAGCAACAGATATTGTTGGCTGCTCAGAAAAATGCAGGTGATGACGATCCAGATCATGAATCAATCTATACGGTCGGCACATTGGCGTCCGTGTTGCAATTGCTGAAATTGCCCGACGGTACCGTTAAAGTTTTGGTCGAGGGAAGCTCACGGGTCAGGATTAAGAATTATACTGACAATGATAATTTCTTCGAAGCCGAAATCGAGGCGATCGATGAGGAAACTGGTACTGATGTAGAAATCGAAGCCCTGGCGCGTTCGACCGTTGGCCAGTTTGAAAATTACGTAAAACTCAACAAGAAAATTTCACCCGAGGTGTTGAGTAGTGTTTCCCAGATTACCGATTATTCAAAACTCGCTGATACAATAGCGTCGCATCTGGCTATAAAAATTTCTGATAAGCAGGAAATACTTGAGGTCACTTCCGTTAGTGAACGGTTGGAGCAGGTGTTTGGCCTGATGGAAAGCGAAATCTCGGTTCTGCAGGTCGAGAAAAAAATCCGTTCGCGTGTTAAGCGCCAAATGGAGAAAACGCAGCGCGAATATTATCTGAATGAGCAGATGAAGGCTATTCAGAAGGAACTTGGTGATACGGATGAGCGCGATGATATCGCGGATTTTGAAGAGAAAATCGAAGAGATTAATCTGACCAAGGAAGCGCGTGAAAAAGCACTTTCCGAGCTAAAAAAGCTCAAGCAGATGAGTCCTATGTCGGCCGAGGCAACTGTTGTCAGGAACTATCTCGACTGGATTTTGTCTATTCCGTGGGATGATCAGGGTGAGGTCAATAAAGATCTTGGCAAGGCCCAGCTGGTTCTTGATACCCAGCATTACGGGTTGGAGAAGGTCAAGGAACGGATCATCGAATATCTTGCGGTCCAGACCAGAACCCAGAAGCTTAAAGGACCAATATTGTGCCTTGTTGGACCTCCTGGAGTTGGTAAGACATCTCTTGGTAAATCCATTGCGCAGGCAACGGGGCGTGAATTTGTGCGCATGTCGCTGGGCGGTGTGAGGGATGAGGCGGAAATCCGCGGACATCGCCGGACTTACATTGGCTCCATGCCGGGTAAGGTTGTGCAGTCAATGCGCAAAGCCAAGAAATCAAACCCGCTATTCCTGCTTGATGAAATCGACAAGATGGGTGCTGATTTTAGAGGTGATCCGTCATCAGCTCTTCTCGAGGTTCTTGATCCTGAACAAAACAACACATTCAATGATCATTATCTTGAAGTTGATTATGACCTTTCTGATGTGATGTTTGTCACCACGGCAAATACGCTGAATATTCCTGCTCCTTTGATGGACCGGATGGAAGTAATCCGCCTGTCCGGTTATACGGAAACGGAAAAGGTGGAGATTGCCAAACGCCATCTTATCAGCTCTCAGCTTGAGGCTAATGGGCTTGCGGATGAAGAGTGGAGCCTGACTGATGACGCACTTCTCGATACGATACGGCGTTACACACGCGAAGCGGGTGTGCGCAGTCTAGAGCGGGAAATTGCCAAGATGGCGCGCAAGGCCGTTAAAGAAATTCTGCTCAATGAAGATGTGACTTCGGTTGCTATAACCATGGACAATCTGTCTGATTATCTTGGTGTTCCGAAATACCGTTATGGTGAAGCGGAGAACGAAGATCAGGTCGGTATCGTTACCGGGTTGGCGTGGACGGAAACAGGTGGTGAATTGCTCACTATCGAAGGCGTGATGATGCCGGGTAAAGGGCGCATGACGGTCACTGGTAATCTGCGTGATGTGATGAAAGAATCTATTCAGGCGGCCAATGCATATGTGCGTTCGCGGTCGGTTGATTTTGGAATTACGCCGCCGAGTTTTGAGAAAAAAGACATCCATGTGCATGTGCCGGAAGGTGCAACACCTAAAGATGGACCTTCGGCAGGTGTCGGAATGGCCACAGCGATTATCTCGGTTATGACCGGTATTCAGGTGCGCAGAGATGTTGCGATGACCGGCGAAATCACGCTGCGTGGTCGAGTTCTGCCTATTGGTGGTCTTAAAGAGAAGCTCCTGGCGGCGATGCGTGGTGGTATTAAAACGGTGCTTATACCTGACGAAAATGCCAAGGATCTTGTTGATATCCCTGATGAAATTAAAAATGCGCTGGAGATCCGTCCAGTGGCTGTGCTCGATGATGTATTAAAAATTGCGCTCGTTCACGCTCCTGAGCCGGTGGAGTGGGATGAGGGGGCAGAGGAAGCCCGCACAGGTGTTAGTGGTGATGACGATCCACAAACCGGAATCACCGCTCATTAAAAAACACGGAAAAATTCGAAAAAAAGGGTAGAAACCTTTAAAAACAGGCTTTATGACAGGTTCTCCGCAAAAAATGCGGGGAGCCTGTTTTAATTGACGGCTTTGTTTCGCGCGGCTGAGAGCAGATTGTTTCCAGCGTGTATACGTCATTCACAGATGCCGGGGTAATCACATATCGGGAACGGGTTCCAAGGAATGTATTGTTGGAACTTTGTTATGGTGGGATTTGCGCTGGTAGCTAATATTTTGAATTTTTAATCAACCCGTCGAAGGGACAGTAAAAATGAATAAGAAAGATTTGATCACACTTATTGCAGACGATGCTGATATTACCAAAGAAGCTGCGGGTGCGGCTCTTGACTCAGTTACAGAGAATATCATCAAAGCGCTAAAGAAAAAAGATGACGTGCGCCTTCCTGGTTTTGGCACATTCAAGGTAACGCACCGTAAGGCGCGTACAGCACGCAACCCACAAACTGGTGCACCGATCAAAGTGAAAGCGTCTGACGCACCTAAGTTCACTGCAGCCAAAGCCTTTAAAGAAGCACTTAACTAAAGTTGAGTGGGAGAAGTTAAACTTAACTTCTTTTTTACGCGGATTGCGGTTTTCAAATCGCTTATCTATGTTATACAAATGTTTCAAAGTGGAGGCGCGATTCAAATTTAGGGATCGCGCCTTTATTGGGCGGTTAGCTCAGCTGGTAGAGCACCTCGTTTACACCGAGGGGGTCGGGAGTTCGAGCCTCTCACCGCCCACCATTGACTATATGTTTGGCGTTCGAATTGACCGTCATTTTCAGAGCAGATTTCATTTGCTTGACTTGAATTGCGGGCTGCCGTAAACCGGGGCTCATTCAAGATAACGGATCAATTTTTATGATCTGTTTTGCCCATAAGCCGGAAGCCAGTTTTGTGGCACCGGTTATTGCGGGGGTGTAGCTCAGTTGGTTAGAGCGCTGGCCTGTCACGCCAGAGGTCGCGAGTTCGAGTCTCGTCACTCCCGCCACAGGCTTTTTGCGAAGCAAAATGCCTACAACGCCGTGTATCTGGTAAAGAGCGGCAGTCGTTTAAGGGGTTTCGTGAAGCGAAACACCAGCGGCAAGCGTTTCGAAGAAACGATGAGAGCTTACCCGCTTTATGTTTTGCAATATCCCGGCCACAGGCTTTTTGCGAAGCAAAATGCCTACAACGCCGTGTATCTGGTAAAGAGCGGCAGTCGTTTAAGGGGTTTCGTGAAGCGAAACACCGGCGGCAAGCGTTTCGAAGAAACGATGAGAGCACCGCAGATACGATGAGAGCTTACCAATTCTAAAACTATTCCATCCCGGTCAACCAACCACTAGCGGCCATTTTTTTGCATGATTTGCATGATCTTGCTCAAAATTTCCAAATATAAAAAAATCCAATCAACTATTGATCAATATACCAAATGCGGTAGCCTTTTTGCGGTACCGGACGAAAGATTAGGTGTGCTTTCTTGAGCATTGGCTTATAACTCAGTTCTTAGCGATTTTTGATTCATGAAAGCATGATCAAGACATCCGTTACCGCAGGCGCTGGGCCTGCATATGATTTTAAGCATCGAACAGTGAGGCCGGGTCGTTAAACCTGATTTTGGATTGATCGACCTGGACGTAAAATCAAGTGACTGATCAATTGGCTGAATATTTACCTATTGCGATTTTTATCGGCGTCGCACTTATCATCGGTCTGGCTTTGATGATTGCGCCGTTTTTGATGGCGGTGAACAATCCGGATCCTGAAAAAGTATCAACCTATGAATGCGGATTTAAAGCATTTGATGATGCGCGCATGCAGTTTGACGTTCGTTTTTACCTGGTCGCCATTCTTTTCATCATTTTTGATCTTGAAGCCATTTATCTTTTCCCATGGGCTATTTCCCTGCGGGAAATAGGTGATGCGGGCTTTTGGTCGATGATGATCTTTTTGGCGGAACTGACAATCGGGCTGATTTATGCCTGGCGGATTGGAGCGTTGGAATGGGATTGAAATATCTTGACGGTGCTGTACCGCATGTTTCGTTTGGGCAACCCAGTGAAGGATTGCCTGGCGGCATTTCAGCTGAGCGTGATACTTATTTCGCAAATATTTCTGATGAACTTGCTGACAAGGGTTTTATAACGACCAGCACTGATGACCTGATCAACTGGGCGCGTACGGGCTCGTTGATGTGGATGACATTTGGATTGGCGTGTTGTGCGGTTGAGATGATGCAGGCCTCCATGCCGCGCTACGATCTTGAGCGTTTTGGGTTTGCACCTCGGGCCAGTCCACGTCAGTCGGATGTGATTATGGTTGCAGGAACGCTTACCAACAAGATGGCTCCTGCTATCCGCAAGGTTTATGATCAGATGCCTGAACCGCGCTATGTTATTTCAATGGGTAGTTGCGCAAATGGTGGTGGCTATTATCATTATTCATATTCGGTGGTGCGGGGATGTGACCGGGTTTTGCCGGTGGATGTATATGTTCCCGGGTGCCCACCAACAGCTGAAGCGCTGGTTTATGGTGTGATGCTGTTGCAGAAGAAAATACGACGTACGGGTACTATTGAGCGCTAAGGTTAAACGATAAAGTATTGACCGGGCGATATTGAGGGGTTGCGGTTTTGCCGCATATCGACATGGAAGAAACGCTAAAAGTAATCGCTGAGAGTATTGCGGCGCGCCTCGATAAGGCCGTTGTCGATTGGCATGTCGAATTGTCTGAGCTGACGATTAATGTCACGCGTGATCAGATATGCGATGTGCTGAAGTATTTGCGCGATGATGCGCAGTGCCGGTTTGAATGCCTGATTGACATATGTGGTGTTGATTATCCGGCGCGCGATGAGCGGTTTGACGTTGTCTATCATCTCCTTAGCCCACGTAACAATCTTCGTATCCGGGTAAAACTCAGAACCGATGAGGTGGCTCCTGTGCCTAGTGCGGTGAATGTGTTTCCGGCCGCCAACTGGTTTGAACGCGAAGCCTTTGATCTTTACGGCATCAGATTTTCTGATCACCCGGATCTTCGCCGGATCCTCACGGATTATGGCTTTAAGGGGTACCCCTTGCGCAAAGATTTTCCAGTGTCTGGATATGTCGAAGTTCGTTATGACGATGAATTGAAGCGCGTCATATATGAACCGGTCAAACTGATGCAGGAATTTCGGACATTTGATTTTATGAGCCCCTGGGAAGGTACGGATTATCTCCTGCCCGGTGATGAGAAGGCTCAGGGCGATGACGCCGCTGATAAGAAGGAATAGCTTCGGGTAGTACCATGGCAGAGACCGAGCTTAGGAATTTTAATATTAACTTTGGGCCACAGCATCCTGCGGCGCATGGGGTTTTGCGCCTTGTGCTTGAGCTCGATGGCGAGGTTGTTGAGCGGGTTGATCCGCATATCGGGCTGCTTCACCGCGGTACAGAAAAGCTGATTGAGCAGAAAACCTATTTGCAGGCGATCCCTTATTTTGATCGGCTGGATTATGTGGCACCGATGAACCAGGAGCACGCCTTTTGTCTGGCGATTGAGCGCTTGATGGGTGTTGAGGTGCCAAAGCGGGCCCAGCTCATACGTGTGCTTTATAGCGAGATTGGGCGGATACTTTCGCATCTGCTGAATGTAACGACACAGGCCATGGATGTGGGTGCTTTGACGCCGCCGCTATGGGGGTTTGAAGAGCGCGAAAAACTGATGGTTTTTTATGAGCGTGCATCGGGCTCAAGAATGCATGCAGCCTATTTCCGCGTGGGCGGAGTTCATCAGGATCTTCCCGAGGCGCTTGTTGAGGATCTTCATGAGTGGTGCGACCCGTTTCTGCAAATCTGCGACGACATCGAAACGCTTTTGACCGGCAACCGTATTTTCAAGCAGCGTAATGTTGATATTGGCGTGGTCTCGCTTGATGAGACGTTTGCGTGGGGTTTTTCCGGCGTCATGGTGCGCGGTTCGGGTGCTGCGTGGGATTTGCGCAAATCGCAACCTTACGAATGCTATGATGAAATGGAGTTCGATATTCCAATTGGCAAAAACGGCGATTGCTATGACCGCTATCTCATTCGGATGGAAGAGATGCGGCAAAGTGCTTCGATTATGAAGCAGTGCTGTGAAATGCTGAGAACCGAGACCGGTCCTCATGTGGCACCAAATAATAAGGTTGTGCCGCCGAAACGTGGCGAGATGAAACGTTCGATGGAAGCGCTTATTCACCACTTCAAGCTTTATACTGAAGGCTACCGGGTGCCAGCGGGTGAGATTTATGCGGCGGTTGAGGCGCCCAAGGGCGAATTTGGTGTTTATCTTGTGTCGGATGGCAGCAACAAGCCTTACCGGTGCAAAATTCGCGCACCGGGATTTACGCATTTGCAGGCCATGGATTTCATGAACCGGGGGCATATGCTGGCGGATGTGTCTGCCATTTTGGGTAGTCTTGATATTGTGTTTGGTGAGGTTGACCGATGAGTGTACGCAGACTTGATCCTAATCAGCCGGACAGCTTCGAATTCTCTGCAGAGAATCTGGAGTGGGCGCGTGAGCTGCTTGGTTGCTACCCGGAAGATAAAAAACAATCGGCGGTTATTCCGCTGCTCTGGCGTGGTCAAGAGCAGAATGCAGGATGGGTGAGCGAGCCGATGTTGCGGCTTGTTGGTGACATGCTCGACATGGCCTATATCCGGGTTTTGGAAATTGCAACTTTCTACACGATGTTCCAGCTCTCTCCGGTGGGGAAAAAGGCGCATTTCCAGATGTGCGGCACGACGCCATGCATGTTGCGTGGTTCGGAAGAACTCATCAAAGTTTGCAAATCGCGCATTTCACCTCATCCGCATACGCTCTCTGAGGACGGTGATTTCTCGTGGGAAGAGGTTGAGTGTCTTGGTGCGTGCACAAACGCGCCGATGGTGCAGGTCTGGAAAGATGTTTACGAAGATCTTGATGTTGCAAGCTTTGAGAAACTTATTGAAACATTTGCAAAGGGCGAGAAACCTGAAACCGGCCCGCAGAACGGGCGGCAGTTTTCTGCACCCCTGGGGGCGCCCACATCGCTCACTGACCCGGACATTTTTGGCGATGACGTGGTCGTGAATGACAAGAGGGGGTCTGAATAATGCTGAGCGACAAGGACCGAATTTTTAAAAACCTCTATGGCCAGCGTGACTGGGGGCTCAAGGGTGCCATGGCGCGCGGTGCCTGGGACGGCACCAAGAAGTTTCTTGAGCTTGGCGAGGACGGCATCATTGATGAGGTCAAAAGCTCGGGGCTTCGGGGACGCGGCGGTGCGGGCTTTCCAACCGGTCTTAAATGGTCGTTTATGCCGAAGCAGTCTGATGGGCGGCCGCATTATCTTGTCGTCAATGCTGACGAATCCGAGCCTGGCACATGCAAGGACCGGGAGATTATGCGTCATGATCCGCACCTCCTGATCGAAGGTTGCCTATATGCTGCTTTCTCGATGCGGGCTCATACCGGTTACATTTATTTGCGCGGTGAATTTATTCATGAGCGCGAGCGGCTGCAGGCGGCGATCGATCAGGCATATGATGCGAAGCTGATCGGTAAAAATAACATCCACGGTTATGATTTTGACCTCTATCTCCATCATGGAGCGGGGGCATATATCTGCGGTGAGGAAACGGCACTCCTTGAAAGTCTTGAAGGCAAAAAGGGCCAGCCACGCCTGAAGCCGCCATTCCCGGCCAATTGTGGTCTCTACGGTGCCCCTACAACTGTCAATAATGTGGAATCGATTGCCGTGGTGCCTGATATTCTGCGCCGGGGTGCGACATGGTTTGCGGGGCTTGGTAATCCAAATAATTCCGGAACAAAACTTTTCTGCATTTCGGGCCATGTTGAACGCCCGTGCAATGTCGAAGAGGAAATGGGTATTTCCCTTCAAGAACTTCTTGAAAAGCATTGCGGTGGTGTACGGGGTGGCTGGGACAATCTTCTGGCCGTTATTCCGGGGGGCTCGTCGGTGCCTTGTATCCCGGCCAATGAATGTGTTGATCTGGCCATGGATTTTGACACGCTGGTCAAGCACAAGTCGGGTCTTGGAACTGCGGCGGTGATCGTGATGGACAAATCGACCGATATCATTCGCGCGATTGCACGACTTTCCTATTTTTACAAACATGAAAGCTGCGGACAATGTACACCGTGTCGTGAGGGTACGGGGTGGATGTGGCGTGTGCTGGAACGGATGGCGGTTGGCCAGGCGCACAAGCGCGAAATCGACATGCTGTTTGAAGTTTCCAAGCAGGTTGAGGGACACACAATTTGCGCGCTGGGTGATGCGGCGGCGTGGCCTGTTCAGGGGCTTATCCGGCATTTCCGTCACGTAATTGAAGACCGGATTGATGAATTCAGCGCCAATCCGGACAATGAACATGCTGTGCGCGAACCGGTCGATGCGCCGGTTGCGGCAGAGTAGGGGGCTTGAGGTAAGATATGCCGAAGCTAAATATAGACGGCGAAGAATATGAGTTCGAGGACGGTGTTACGCTGATCCAGGCTTGCGAAATCGCAGGCGTTGAGATTCCGCGTTTCTGTTATCACGAACGGCTTTCGATTGCTGGCAACTGTCGCATGTGCCTCGTAGAGGTTGTCGGCATGCCGAAGCCGATAGCGTCGTGCGCGATGGGAGTCAATGATTTGCGCCCCGGGCCTAATGGCGAGGCACCTGAGGTGCGGACCAATTCGGAAACGGTTAAGAAGGCGCGCGAAGGGGTGATGGAATTTTTGCTCATCAACCATCCGCTTGATTGCCCGATTTGCGATCAGGGCGGTGAGTGCGATTTGCAGGACCAGGCGATGGCGTTTGGTGAGGACAGCAACCGGTTTGATGAAAACAAGCGCGCGGTTGAGAATAAGTATATCGGCCCGCTGATCAAGACGATCATGACGCGGTGCATTCATTGTACGCGGTGTGTGCGGTTTATGACCGAAGTTGCGGGTGTTGAGGAGCTGGGGGCTACGGGGCGCGGTGAGGATATGGAAATCACCACCTATCTTGAGGCCGGGCTTTCATCGGAGCTTTCTGGCAATGTTATTGACCTTTGCCCGGTCGGTGCGCTGACCTCCAAGCCTTATGCGTTTCAGGCGCGGCCATGGGAATTGCGCAAATCTGAATCGATTGATGTGATGGATGCGCTGGGTTCCAATATCCGGGTTGATAGCCGAGGCCGTGAGGTCATGCGGATTATGCCGCGCAATAATGACGCGATCAATGAAGAGTGGATTTCGGATAAATCGCGGTTTATCTGGGACGGATTACGGACGCAACGGCTCGATACGCCTTATGTCAAACGCGACGGGCGGCTGACGCCTGCGAGTTGGGACGAAGCATTTGCAGCCATAGCGGCGCAAGTTGAAGGTCTTAAATCGGAGCAGGCGGGTGCCATTATTGGTGATCTTCAGTCGGCAGAGGAAATGTTTGCGCTTAAAGATCTTTTTGCGCGGCTTGGCGTTGCGAATATTGATTGTCGTCAGGACGGGGCGGGGATTGATCCAAGCCTTGGCCGTGAGACTTATCTCTTTAATTCTTCGATTGAGGGTATCGATGAAGCGGATGCCATTTTGCTGGTGGGGACGAACCCGCGGCTTGAGGCATCGGTTCTTAATGCGCGGATCAGGAAACGCTGGCGCGATAGCGACTTGAAAATTGGTCTTATTGGTGAGGCTTGTGATCTTACCTATGACTATGACTATATTGGTGCCGGGCCTGATACGCTTTCCGAACTTGCGGGTGGTCGGGGTGCATTTGCGGATATTATGAAAAACGCCGAACGGCCCATGGTTATTATTGGGCAGGGTGCGATAGCGCGTGCTGACGGCGATGCAATTTTAAGCGCGGCGGCGACGCTTGCGCATAATCTTGGTGTCATAAAGCGTGATGCTGGCTGGAACGGGTTTAACGTGTTGCATAATGCTGCGGCGCGGGTCGGCGGGCTGGATCTCGGCATTGTGCCTGGAGCCGGTGCACGCGATAGGGCTGCAATTCTCGATGGTGCAAAATCGGGCGATATAAAGTTTCTTTACCTTCTTGGTGCGGATGAACTTGATCTCCACGGAACTGATAATTGCTTTATTGTTTATCAAGGCTCGCACGGCGACCGGGGTGCCCATATGGCGGATGTCATTTTGCCGGGTGCTGCATATACGGAAAAAGAAGGCACCTATGTCAATACAGAAGGCCGGGTGCAGATAACCGCCAAGGCGGCTTTCCCGCCGGGTGAAGCGCGTGAGGACTGGACGATCATCCGCGCACTTTCTGATAAGCTTGGCGAGACATTGCCTTATGACACGGTCGCGGATTTGCGCAAGGCGATGTATCAGCTTGCACCGCATATGGCGGGGCTTGAAATGACACCTGAATTTTCAGATGCAGGCATTGTCCAATTGGCAAATGTTGGTGGTTCAATGGACAATGCGCCATTTGGTAGTGCCTTTGAAGACTTTTACCTTACTAATCCTATTGCGCGTGCCTCATCGGTTATGGCCGAATTAAGCGCGCTGAAGGCAGCAAATACAGAGGAGCTTTTGGGTGCTGATGGCTGATCTCTGGACTATTTATGGCTGGCCGCTTGTGGTCATTGTTGCGCAGAGCGTTTTGGTTCTGATGCCGCTTTTGATTATCGTCGCCTATATTATTTATCTTGACCGCAAAATCTGGGGTGCCGTGCAGCAGCGTCGAGGACCTAATGTGGTTGGCGCTTTTGGCCTTCTGCAATCCTTTGCGGACATGCTCAAATTCTTCTTCAAGGAAGTCGTCATTCCTGCGGGTTCTGACCGGCCGGTTTATCTTATGGCGCCATTGGTGAGTGCGGTTCTGGCGCTTTCGGCATGGGCGGTGATCCCGTTTGATTCCGGCTGGGTTGTGTCGAACATCAATGTCGGTGTGCTCTATATTCTGGCCATTTCATCATTGGAAGTTTACGGCGTTATCATGGGTGGTTGGGCATCCAACTCGAAATACGCATTTTTGGGCGCACTACGCTCGGCGGCGCAAATGGTCTCTTATGAAGTCTCGATCGGCTTCGTGATTGTGTGTGTGCTTTTATGCGCGGGCTCGCTCAATCTCACGGATATTGTTAATGCGCAGGCTGGACCTTACGGCTTTTTGAACTGGTACTGGTTGCCGCTCTTTCCGATTTTCATAATATTCTTCATATCGGCTCTGGCTGAAACCAACCGGCCACCATTTGATTTGGCGGAAGCTGAATCAGAACTAGTTGCAGGTTTTATGGTTGAATATTCGTCCGGGCCATACATGCTCTTTATGCTTGGTGAATATCTGGCGATTTCACTGATGTGCGCCCTCACGACCATTCTTTTCCTTGGTGGCTGGTTGCCGCCCTGGGATATTGCGCCTTTGAACTGGGTGCCTGGGATTGTCTGGTTTTTCCTGAAATTCCTGCTCGTGTTTTTCATGTTTTCGATGGTGAAAGCCATCGTGCCACGCTACCGCTATGACCAATTGATGCGTCTTGGCTGGAAGGTATTCCTGCCGTTGTCGCTGTTGATGGTCGTGATTGTTGCGTCCGTTCTTCACTTTGGTAATTTGGCGCCCTAAAGGCTTAAGGATCTGATCAATGGCTTATATAGGACAAACCATTAAATCGCTTTTCCTGGCGGAGTTCGCGTCAGCGACTTGGCTTGCCATCAAATATATGTTCCGGCAAAAAAAGACGCTGAACTATCCATTTGAGAAAGGCCCGCTTAGCCCGCGCTTTCGTGGTGAACATGCTTTGCGTCGCTATCCAAATGGCGAAGAGCGCTGCATTGCGTGTAAATTGTGCGAGGCGATTTGCCCGGCACAGGCGATTACGATTGAGGCTGGGCCGCGGCGCAATGACGGGACGCGGCGGACGACCCGTTACGACATTGACATGACTAAGTGCATTTACTGCGGTTATTGTCAGGAAGCGTGCCCTGTGGATGCGATTGTTGAGGGGCCTAATTTTGAATTTTCAACGGAAACGCGCGAAGAGCTTTATTACGACAAGGATCGTTTGCTTTCTAATGGGGATCGGTGGGAGCGAGCGATTGCCAGTAATTTGAAAAAAGATGCCGCCTTTAGGTAGGGGCTGAATGGATAACAGTCGATGGCCCTGATGGCAGGTGCTTTCGGAAACAAGAATTTGGGACTGCAGGAATTTTGGTGGGAATTATGAACTTTGCAATGATGTTAAACTGCCATGTGAGGATGATGAAATGAACCTGGCTGCGGTTTTTTTCTATTTATTTGCCGGATTGACGATAGCGTCGGCGTTGATGGTGATTACGACGCGCAATCCTGTGCACGCTGTGTTGTTTCTCATTCTGGCGTTTTTTAACTCGGCCGGACTGTTTTTGCTGCTCGGTGCGGAATTTATCGCCATGACCCTGGTCATTGTCTATGTCGGTGCGGTGGCGGTTCTCTTCCTTTTCGTCGTGATGATGCTTGATATTGATTTTGCCGAGCTCAAATCCGGCTATTCCAAGTTTTTACCCATTGGAACGCTGATCGGAGTTGTGCTTCTTTCGGAACTCGTTCTGGTTTTGGGCGCGTGGTTTGGTGGCGGTGTAAAGCTTGCGAGCGTCCCCTCTGCTCCGATCCCGAAAACAGGTACATTGACGAATACCGAAGCCATCGGTCAGATTCTTTATACGGACTATGTTTATTATTTTGAGCTCGCCGGGCTCATCCTGCTGGTGGCGATGGTTGGTGCGATTGTACTCACCTTGCATCACCGCAAGGATGTCAAACGACAGAATATCGCCGAGCAGATTGCGCGCAATCCGGCGAGCGCGATTGAAATGGTTCAGGTTAAATCCGGTTCTGCCAGTTTCTCAAAGGCCGTTGGTGGAAAGAGGTCGGAGCCATGATCAATATTGGAACATCTAAAATCGGGGAAGCGTATTAGGCATGGATATAGGGCTTTCACATTATCTGACCGTTGCGGCCATCTTGTTCACGCTGGGGGTGTTTGGCATTTTTCTAAACCGGAAAAACGTCATCGTCATTCTCATGTCGATTGAGCTGATGCTTTTGGCAGTCAATATAAACCTAGTCGCGTTTTCGGCATTTCTTGGCGATCTCATGGGGCAGATTTTTGCACTTCTGGTGCTCACGGTCGCTGCAGGTGAGGCGGCTATTGGATTGGCAATTCTGGTTGCTTATTACAGAAACCGCGGATCAATTGCGGTCGACGACATCAATATGATGAAAGGCTGAGGGACAGGGTCCAATGTATACAGCTATCGTTTTACTGCCGCTCATAGGGGCGCTCATTGCGGGATTTTTTGGCCGGGTGATTGGTCACCGTGCGTCCGAGTATATCACTTGCACGCTTATGGTGGTTGCAGCCATTCTCTCCTGGGTTGCCTTCTACAAGGTTGGCTTGCACGGGGAGACGGCCAAGATTGTCCTCTTTAACTGGCTTAAATCGGGTGAGCTGGATGTCGCGTGGACCATTCGCGTTGACACTTTAACGGCGGTGATGCTGGTGGTGGTCAACACGGTGTCGAGCCTGGTGCATATTTATTCAATTGGATACATGCATCACGACGCGCACCGGGCGCGCTTTTTCGCCTATCTCTCGCTTTTTACCTTCGCGATGCTGATGCTGATTACGTCTGATAATCTTTTGCAGATGTTCTTCGGCTGGGAAGGCGTTGGACTTGCTTCATATCTTCTGATCGGGTTCTGGTATCACAAACCATCAGCCAATGCGGCGGCGATGAAAGCGTTCATCGTCAACAGGGTTGGTGATTTTGGATTTGCCCTTGGAATTTTTGGCGTCTTTTTCGCCTTTGGTTCAATCGATCTTGATACGATTTTCGCGGCAGCACCTCAACACGCCGACAAGACGATCAGTTTCCTTAACTGGCAATTTGACGAGCTTACCTGTCTTTGTTTGCTCCTCTTTATGGGGGCGATGGGCAAGTCTGCGCAGTTCCTTCTGCATACCTGGTTGCCGGACGCCATGGAAGGCCCGACGCCAGTGTCTGCGCTAATCCATGCGGCGACCATGGTGACGGCCGGTGTCTTTATGGTGGCACGTCTCTCGCCGATCTTCGAATTTTCGCCAACAGCACTTTGGTTTGTGACATTAATCGGCGCGACGACGGCGTTTTTCGCAGCGACCATCGGTCTTGTGCAAAACGATATCAAGCGTGTGATCGCCTATTCGACCTGTAGTCAGCTTGGCTATATGTTTGCGGCAATCGGTGTTGGTGCTTATTCTGCAGGCATCTTCCATCTCTTTACCCATGCGTTTTTCAAGGCTCTTCTCTTCCTTGGGTCGGGTTCGGTAATTCATGCCATGAGTGACGAGCAGGACATTCGCAAAATGGGTGGGCTTGCGCCAAAAATCCGCTGGACCTGGGCGATGATGCTGATTGGTACGCTGGCACTTACCGGCGTTGGCATTCCGCATCTTGCTGGCTTTGCCGGTTTTCATTCAAAAGACGCCATCATTGAAGCGACCTATGCCGCCCATACTGATATTGGCCAATACGCTTTCTGGATGCTGGTGATTGCAGCGTTTATGACGTCGTTCTATTCTTGGCGGTTGATGTTTATGACCTTCCATGGACGTTCGCGCGCCGAGCCTGATGTATTGAAAAAGGTTCATGAAAGCCCCTGGGTGATGATGGTGCCATTGATTATTCTTGCTATTGGCGCTGTTGCGTCAGGGTTTGCTTTTAAAGAATACTTCATTGGGCATGAATATGCGCATTTCTGGGGTAAATCGCTTTTCACCGGAGCGGGGAATAATATTCTCGAAGCCATGCATCATGTGGATGAGTGGGTTTACTGGGCGCCGTTTATTGCCATGACGTCGGGACTGTTTCTGGCGGCACTCTATTATATCTGGGTGCCATCATTGCCGGCGCTGACTGCAAAAATATTCAAGCCGATTTATCTCTTCTTTCTCAATAAATGGTATTTCGACGAGCTTTACGACTGGATCTTCGTTCGCCCCACGAAATGGATCGCAAGGGTGTTGTGGAAAGTCGGCGACGGCGTGATCATTGACGGGCTTGGCCCGAACGGTATTGCGGCGCGCGTTCTTGATGTCACCCGAAGCGTTGTTCGGTTGCAGACCGGTTATGTCTACCATTATGCGTTTGCGATGATGATCGGCCTGGCGATGATTATTTCCTTCTTTATGTTTTCGGGCGGGGTTTTGAAATGACGTTTGATTGGCCCATATTATCGGCGGTAACATTTCTTCCGCTATTTGGCGCTTTGGTCATTGTGCTGATGGTTCATGGTGATGATAAAAGCGCTCAACGTAATGCCCGTTGGGTTGCTCTTTGGGTGACTTTGGTGACGTTTTTTGTGTCGCTGCTCATCTGGTGGGGCTTTGACGCAAAAACCGCTGATTTCCAATTTGTGGAAGAGCATGCGTGGCTTGGCGATAACATTCGTTACAAAATGGGTGTGGACGGAATATCGATGATGTTCGTTATTCTCACCACCTTTCTCATGCCGCTTTGCATATTGGCGAGCTGGGAAGCCATCGGTACGCGAGTGAAGGAATATATGATCGCGTTTCTGGTGCTTGAAACGCTTATGATCGGCGTCTTTTGCGCGCTTGATCTCGTGCTCTTTTATGTCTTCTTTGAGGGCGGGCTTATTCCGATGTTCCTGATTATCGGTATCTGGGGCGGTAAGCGACGCGTTTATGCGAGCTTCAAGTTCTTCCTCTATACGCTGGTTGGCTCGGTGCTGATGTTGCTCGCGATGATGGCGATGTATGGCTATGCGGGAACGACTGATATTCCAACTCTTTTGACCCATAAATTCCCGTCAAGCCCGCTACAGTTTGGCTTTTGGGAACTTCAGGGTGGTGTGCAGACTCTGTTGTGGTTTGCATTTTTTGCGTCATTTGCGGTGAAGATGCCGATGTGGCCGGTGCATACGTGGTTGCCGGATGCTCATGTGGAGGCACCGACTGCGGGCTCGGTTATTCTCGCCGGAATTCTTCTTAAAATGGGCGGCTATGGTTTCTTGCGCTTTTCAATCCCGATGATGCCGGTTGCGACCGAGCTTTATGTGGGGTTCGTGTTTTATCTCAGTGTTATCGCCATTATCTACACATCGCTTGTGGCCATAGCCCAGGAAGATATGAAAAAGCTCATTGCCTATTCATCGGTGGCCCATATGGGGTTCGTCACCATGGGTATATTTACGCTCACTGCACAGGGCGTGCAGGGTGGTATTTTCCAGATGGTCAGCCACGGTATTGTGTCATCGGCACTCTTCTTATGCGTGGGCGTTATTTACGACCGAATGCACACGCGCGAAATATCGGCTTATGGCGGGCTCGTTGAGCGAATGCCGATTTACGCATTTTGCTTTATGGTTTTCACAATGGCTAATGTGGGGCTTCCGGGCACATCGGGGTTTGTCGGTGAATTTTTGACCCTGCTGGGTGCATTCCGGGTGAATACCTGGGTGGCGTTTATGGCGACTACGGGTGTCATATTATCGGCAGTATATGCGCTCTGGCTTTATCGTAGAGTCATTTACGGTGTGCTTGATAAAACAGCTCTTAAGTCAATTGCTGATATGAATACGCGCGAAGTGATTATTCTTGCACCGCTCGTAATTCTCACGATTTTGTTCGGCATTTATCCAGCACCTCTGCTCGATGCTTGTGCCGTGTCCGTTCAACATTTGATTGCCAATTATCAGACCGCAATTGCGGCCGCAGATCCCGCGCAATTTGCCGTTCTGCCTTAAGACCGATCAGGAAGTTTCACAATGGATAACGCATTTACAGCCCTTATGAGTTACGCGCCCGTGCTGCCGGAAATCATCATGATTTTGGGTATTCTGGCGCTGTTAACTTTCGGTGTTTTTCGGACAGGCAATATTACGCGAACTGCGGAATGGATTGCGCTCATTATTCTTGGCCTGGTTGGCTGGGCGATTATCTCTCAGGCACCTGGCGAACAGCTCCTCTTTAATGGAAGCTTCATTCAGGATGACTTTGGCCGGTTTATGAAAATTCTGGTGCTTGCGGCAACGGGCTTTACCATTTTAATTGCGTCGTCTTACGTGCGTGACACGGAAATGGACCGCTATGAGTTTCCGGTGCTGATCCTGTTTGCGGTACTTGGCATGATGCTGATGATTTCTGCAGGCGGCCTTATCGCACTTTATCTCGGTCTTGAAATGCAATCCTTGTCGCTCTATGTGGTGGCGACCATGCGGCGCGACAGTGTGCGTTCGTCTGAAGCGGGGCTCAAATATTTCGTACTTGGTGCGCTTTCATCGGGCATGCTTCTTTATGGTGCGTCTTTGGTTTACGGATTTACGGGAGCTATAACGTTTTCGAAAATTGCGGCGGCTGTTCAATCAATGGGGACCGACAGTCTCGGGCTTATATTTGGCCTGGTGTTTTTGCTCGCGGGGATTGCCTTTAAAATTTCTGCCGTGCCATTTCACATGTGGACGCCGGATGTCTATCAGGGGGCTCCTACACCGGTCACAGCCTTTTTTGCAGGCGCGCCGAAAGTTGCTGCAATGGCAATGCTAATCCGCCTGACACTGGATGCGTTTCCGGCAATCACCGGACAATGGCAACAGATTATCGTATTTATCTCCATCGCTTCCATGTTGCTCGGCGCATTTGCAGCCATTGGCCAGACCAATATCAAAAGGCTGATGGCCTATAGCTCTATTGGGCATATGGGGTTTGCGCTCGTGGGACTTGCTGCGGCCAGTCAGAGCGGCACCAAGGCTGTGCTCATTTATCTCGCCATTTATGTTGTTATGACGCTCGGCACGTTTGCATGCATTCTGGCCATGCGCCGTGATGACGGGATGATTGAGGACATCAATGAGCTTGCGGGGCTTTCCAAAAATGATCTGACCCTGGCGGTTATGCTGGCAGTTCTCTTTTTCTCGCTGGCGGGCATTCCACCGCTGGCAGGATTTTTTGCAAAATTCTATGTCTTTCTCGCAGCCATCGAGGCAGAACTTTATACGCTGGCTATTGTTGGTGTGCTGGCGAGTGTTGTTGGTGCTTATTATTATCTCCGGATCGTCAAGATTATGTTTTTTGATGAAGCCGTTGAGCCCTTTCAACCAATTACGGGTCGGCTTAAATTTGTGATGATGTTGAGCGGTATTTTTGTACTCGCTTTTGTTCTTGCGCCGACTTATCTTGTTGAGGCAGCGAATGCTGCAGCCAAATCGTTCTTCTAATAACGCCAATGGATTTTTGAATTGGCAAATGATCCGCGCAATACTCTGACAATGCCTTATGGCCAGCGGGTTGTTTGGCACGATGAAGTCGGCTCGACCAATCGGGTTGTTTTGGACCTTGCTGAGGCGGGGGAGCCGTCCGGGTTGTGGCTGGTTGCGGACCGTCAAACATCAGGGCGTGGTCGGGGCAAACGTTCGTGGATTTCTGATCCGGGCAATCTTTTTGCAAGCTATCTCATATGCTTGTCGTCGCCCGCCTATGAGCTTCATGGGCTGCCGCTTGTCGCGGGTTTGGCGCTCTATGATGCCGTTGAAAAAATTTTTGACGAGGCATCAACCGCATTTCCACTCGGGTTAAAGTGGCCGAATGATCTAACGTGTTATGGTGCCAAACTCGGGGGCATACTGATTGAAACGACATCTTCACCGCACAAAAATTCCTACCCTGGTGTTATTGGCTTTGGGCTTAATCTGAAGTCAGCTCCCTTGGTGCCTGATCAGACGACAACATCGGTCAGCGCTCAAGGCGTTGAGGTTACTCGGGAGCGGGCTCTCGAATTTCTTGGTGAAAGTCTTCAACATTGGTTAAACGTATGGCAGACGAGTAGGAATATAGAAGCTGTTTGTTCCGCCTGGATGGAACGGGGCATTCCTCTTGGTTCGAGATTGAAGGTAAGGGGGCGTTCGGCTACGCCAGTTGAAGGACGTTTTGCAGGTTTAAATGACGAAGGTGCTTTATTGCTCGATACTGCTGGTGAAATAGTGACAGTGACATTTGGTGATGTCGACATGCTTAAATAAAATGGGACGACAGAATGGCGAAACATAAAGGCGGTAAAAGAAGCGCGGATGACGCCTTCGTCTTTCTGCCACTTGGGGGTGTTGGCGAAATCGGTATGAACCTTTATCTCTACGGGGTGGGCCCTGGAGATGATCGTGAATGGCTGATGGTCGATCTTGGTATAACGTTCCCCGGTGAGCGTGAGCCGGGGGTCGATGTGATCATGCCGGATATCCGCTTTATTGAGGCTGCGCGTAAAAACCTGCGCGGTATAATCATCACCCACGCTCATGAGGATCATTACGGTGCCATCATGGATTTGTGGCCGCGTCTAGGTGCACCTATTTATGCGACTTCTTTTGCTGCGGGAATGTTGCGCGCAAAAATGTCGGATTACAATGGCGGGAAAAAGATCGACATTAATGTGATTGATCAGGGGGCGCGGTTTGATGTCGGCCCCTTTAATGTGGAACTCGTTACCATGGCGCATTCCATTCCGCAGCCCAATGCGCTTGCTATTCGCACCCGTCATGGCACAGCTCTTCACACCGGCGACTGGAAGCTTGACCCGGAACCGGTGATTGGTTCGGTGACGGATGATGCGCGTCTTCGCGAAATCGGTAATGAGGGTATTGACGCCATGATCTGCGACAGCACGAATGTGTTGCGTGAAGGGGTGTCGCCTTCTGAAGGGGAAGTTGGACGGTCATTATCAAAGCTCATTGGCGCGGCAACGGGCCGGGTGGCGGTGACGACGTTTGCGTCGAATGTGGCGCGGATAAAGTCGGTGGCGGATGCTGCAAAAGAAAATGGGCGCAGGCTTATTGTTTCGGGGCGCTCGCTTGAACGGGTGATCAGCGTTGCGATTGATTGCGGGCTTCTGCCCAAGGGCTTTAAATATTACAGCCAGGATGATTATGGCTATCTGCCGCGCGAGGAGGTGGTCCTGCTTTGCACGGGTAGTCAAGGCGAGAACCGGGCGGCACTTGCGCGTATTGCCAATGATGAGCACCGGTCCATTCATCTTGTGCGTGGTGACACGGTAATATTTTCCTCACGCACCATTCCGGGTAATGAAAAATCGGTTGGGGACGTGCAAAACGCGCTCGCCGATCTCGGTGTGAATATGATCACGGACAGCAATGCGCTTGTGCACGTTACAGGTCATCCACGTCGGGCGGAGCTTGCAAAAATGTATGAATGGTGCCGGCCTGATGCGGCAGTGCCTATGCATGGGGAAGCACGTCATTTGGAAGCGCACCGGGAGTTTGCAAAAAGCCATGGTGTCAAAACAACGGTGAGTGCACGTAATGGCTCGATTGTGCGGTTAGCACCAGCACCTGCCGCGAAAATCGACGAGGCACCGTCGGGGCGCATCTACCGTGACGGTCATCTTTTCATTGGTGCTGATGCGTCTTCTATTGCGGAGCGTCGCAAGCTGAGTTTTGTCGGTATTATGGTGGTTGTTCTTTTGCTCACTGAGGACGGTGAATTTTACGCTGAGCCGCGGGTGATGCTAGACGGTATTCCCGAGCTTGACGCGATGGGGGTTCCCATGCGCGATGAGGTTTTGGATGAAATCGAAGGGGCGATTGTCAGCATTCCACGCAAGAAGCGCAAGAATGTAGATCTTGTACGCGAAGCTGTGCGGCGTGCGGCGCGCAAAACTGTTTACCGGGCGTGGGGGAAGAAGCCTATATGCAAGGTTATGGTGGAAGTGATATGAAAAATCCCGCTACCCGCCCGTTCATGCGTCACCCTCATTTTTGTGATGCTCAATACCCAGATTTTTTTTAAATTTCATCGATGACAAATCTATTGAATCAAATCAAAATATCCGAGGAGAAAACAAGATGATTGGACGTCTCAATCATGTGGCCATTGCCGTTAAAGACATCAAAGCTGCGAGTGCTGTTTACCGCGATACGCTGGGTGCGGAGATCACGGAAGAAGTTGAGCAACCGGATCACGGGGTCACAACCGTTTTTATTAATCTGCCAAATACCAAAATAGAGCTTCTTGAGCCGCTTGGTGATGATTCTCCAATCGCTGCATTTCTTGAACGCAATAGTGCGGGTGGTGTGCATCACGTTTGCTATGAGGTTGAAGATATTATCAAGGCGCGGGATCATTTATTAGCGCAAGGTGCGCGGGTACTTGGTGATGGAGAGCCGAAAATTGGCGCGCACGGCAAACCGGTGCTTTTCCTGCATCCAAAGGATTTTTGTGGCACCCTAACCGAGCTCGAACAGGCTTAAGCGTTAAAACCAACCCTGGGGCCAAAGTCCCAGGGGATATAATTTAATATTGTCGGGATAAATTATGAGTCTTTCGCTCTCACTGGCCGTTTATTTTATTATCTGGTGGCTCGTGCTTTTTACAGTTCTCCCCATTGGTGTTTCAACCCAGGGGGAAGAAAATGAGGTTGTGCCGGGTACGCCGGAAAGCGCACCGGTGGCACCAAAGCTTGGGCGAAAGTTTCTCATTACAACCGTGATATCTGGAGCGCTTTTTGGATTGTTTTATGGTCTGGTGGCGTATGGACTGATTAATATAAATGCCATTCCGATTTTTACGCCGCGTGGTGGATAAGGAATTTTAGGCAAGATCTACGTCAGCTCGCAATGATGAGTTAGCCCTGAAAAGAAAAAAGCAAGGCACGAAGCCTTGCTGTTTAAGAAGTTTGATATTCAAGATGAACGCGTGATACGCAATACTCGATTTATATTATATCTTATTCACCGTCATCCTAACTGCTCCTAAAAGCAGATGAATAATCGCACCTTTTGCGTTCCTCCCTAAACCTGAGCCATTGTCTCATGGGGATAATCCCCGGGCACAAGCACTTTCATGGACGCTCCATTTTACAATTTTATCAGAGTGCGACACTCTACCTATATCTTTAAATTGCCCGAACGAGGAGAGCAAGTGAAAAATTCATGGTGATAAGATTTTATCAACAAATTCAGTTGTTTCGAAGATGGCAAAAAAGAGCTACCAAAGCGGACATTGCAAGCCCGCGCGTAACGAGTTAAGGACGGGTCGAGGTCGGAATTGCCGACCGTGAAATTTGGGGAATTTTTCCTCGTTTTATTGGAACTTATTGGTACCGGAAATGCGCCTCTCTCAATATTTTATGCCGCTCATGCGGGACATGCCACGGGAAGCAGAAATAGTCTCCCATCAGCTGATGTTGCGTGCCGGACTGATCAGGCAATCGAGTTCGGGAATTTATTCATGGCTACCTGCCGGCTTGCGCGTTCTCAAAAAGATCGAGCAGATTGTGCGCGAGGAGATGGACCGGGCGGGTGCGATTGAAATGCTGATGCCGACCATTCAATCGGCTGATCTCTGGATTGAGAGCGGGCGGTATGAAGATTACGGCAAGGAGATGTTACGCATCACCGACCGGCACGGGCGCGACATGCTTTTTGGGCCGACCAATGAAGAACTGATCACCACCATATTCCGTGACGGGGTGAAGTCTTACCGCGAGCTGCCGCGTAATCTTTATCATGTTCAATGGAAATTCCGGGACGAGGTGCGGCCGCGGTTTGGAATTATGCGCGGTCGTGAGTTCCTGATGAAGGACGCCTATTCTTTTGATCTCACTTCTGACGATGCGCGCCGGTCTTACTACCGGATGTTTGCGGCCTATCTCAGAACATTTGCGCGTATGGGATTGCGCTCCATTCCAATGGCGGCTGATACGGGGCCAATTGGTGGTGATCTCAGTCACGAATTTATTGTTCTGGCGGATACGGGGGAGAGCGAAGTCTTTTGCCATGAAGACCTTTTGTCATTGGACGTGCCTTCGCTTGATACGGATTTCTCAGGCGATCTCAAACCGGTGTTTGACGCATGGACCGCCAAATATGCGGCCACGGAAGAAATGCATGATGCGGCGCGGTTTGAAGAAACCGTGCCCGAGGGCAAACGCTTGTCTGCGCGGGGAATTGAGGTCGGGCACATATTCTATTTTGGCAAAAAATATTCAACGCCAATGAATGCCCGCGTGCAGGGAGTGGACGGAAAGTTGATCGATCTTGAAATGGGTTCATACGGGATTGGTGTATCACGGCTCCTTGGTGCCATTATTGAAGCCTCCCATGATGATAAGGGGATTATCTGGCCGCTGAGTGTGGCACCGTTTCATGTTGGGCTTATCAATCTGAAATCGGGCAATGAGGATACAGACAAGGCATGTGACGATATTTACAGCGCATTCATGTCCAAAGCTATTGATGTGCTTTATGATGATAATGATGACCGGGCAGGTGCCAAATTTGCGGGCATGGACCTTATTGGGCTACCTTATCAAGTTATTGTTGGTCCGAGGGGATTGAAGAACGGCGTGGTCGAAATTAGAACTCGCGCTGGTGGTGAGCCTCAGGAGATGGAAATTGACGCTGCCATATCCTATCTCGGGGCTGAAATTAACAAGGGGCTTTTGGTCACTTAAAAGTCCCGCATTGAGATTATAGGTTTGTTTGGTTGGGCATTGCGCCGGGATTAGAGCTGTATCATTTTAAGTTAAATTATGAAGCCGCGTCTCAAGTTATTGATTTGTCGCATGATCGAATCGCAAAACCGCGTACACTTTTGCTGATCATGCTCTTGCACTGGTAGGGAATTGATGGATACTGCGCCTTTTTCAGCCTTCGAATGGATGCTTGCCGGACGCTACCTCAGGGCGCGCCGCAAGGAAGGTTTCATATCGGTTATAGCCGGGTTTTCATTCCTGGGCATCATGCTTGGTGTTGCGACGCTGATCATCGTTATGGCGGTTATGAATGGATTTCGCGCCGAATTGTTTGACAAAATTCTCGGCCTCAATGGGCATGTCGTCGTTCACAAAGTCGGCGGCAATTTTACCGATTATGACGATATTGCTGACCGTATCAACAAGGTGCGGGGCGTTACCCATTCCATGCCTCTTATTGAAGGACAGGTTATGGTGTCGGGACCCGGGCAATCGGCAGGTGCTTTGGTGCGCGGAATGCGCGGGCGGGACATTGAAAAACTCGCACTTGTTTCGGGCAATATTCAAGCGGGTTCCCTTAACGGTTTTGATGAGGGGCGGTCGATCGCTATTGGTTCACGCATGGCGACAGCTCTTGGGGTGACGGTCGGGCAGTCGCTCACCATGATCAATCCGCGCGGTAAAACGACCATTATGGGGACAACGCCGAATATCAAACGCTATAAAATTTCTGCGGTCTTTGAAATTGGTATGTCGGAATATGACCGTACCATTGTGTTCATGCCCTTTGATGAGGCCCAGCGTTATTTCAACAAACGAGGGCTTGCGAATGTTTTAGAGATCATGGTTGATGATCCTGAAAAGGTTGGCGATTATGCGCCAGACATTCGAGCGGCGGGCGGATCCACGATATTTGTAAGCGATTGGCGGAAGCGAAATGAAAGTTTTTTTTCGGTACTTGAGGTCGAGCGTAATGTGATGTTCCTGATCCTCAGCCTTATTGTTCTGGTGGCGGCACTGAATATTATATCGGGTCTGATGATGCTGGTGAAAGACAAGGGGCGCGACATTGCCATATTGCGGACCATGGGGGCCAGTCAGGGCTCGGTTATGAGGATATTTCTGATTACCGGTGCCAGTATCGGCATTGTTGGCACTCTCGCCGGTTTTGCTCTCGGTGTTTTGGTGTGCGTTAACATTGATCATATTCGCGGATTTATTGCCATGTTGACGGGCACGGAACTCTTTTCGGCTGAAGTCTATTATTTACGGACGATGCCAGCGGAAATGGATATACGGGAAACGGCGACAGTCGTTATGATGGCGTTGGGACTATCGGTTTTGGCGACGATCTATCCATCATGGCGGGCGTCCAAGATGGACCCGGTCGACGCGCTTCGGTATGAGTAAGGTATGGCTGATATGTTGACCGGAAAAGGGGTTCTTGACGTGGATCAGACCAACCCGATTGCCAATCTGAGACTGGTAAATCTTAACCGTACCTATCATCAGGGACCGCGCGAAATTCACGTGCTCAGGGGTGCTAGCACCGACCTAATGGCGGGTGAGGCGGTTGCACTTGTGGGGCCGTCGGGTGCGGGCAAGTCAACGCTCCTTCATATTGCCGGGCTTTTAGAGAACCCGGAAGAGGGTGAAGTTCATATTGGCGGACAGAATTGCGCGACGCTTACTGACCGGGAACGGACCCGATTGCGGCGTACCGAAATAGGTTTCATTTATCAGTTTCATCAATTATTGCCGGAGTTCACAGCTCTTGAAAATGTTGTTATTCCGCAGCTTATAGCAGGCGTTGAGCGCGGAGCGGCTGAGGTGCGTGCACGGGAACTTCTTGGAACGCTCGGATTGGAAGAACGGGTCAATCATCGCCCGGCGGAACTCAGTGGTGGTGAGCAGCAGCGGACGGCAATTGCGCGAGGATTGGCAAATAATCCCAAGATCCTTCTGGCCGATGAGCCGACGGGAAATCTTGACCCCAAAACTGCGGACCGGGTATTTGGCCAGTTAATGGACCTTGTCCGCTCATCAGGTGTAGCGGCACTGATTGCGACCCATAATATGGAGCTTGCGCATAAGATGGACCGCACACTAAGCCTTGACGGCGGTCTTCTGCATCAAGTTTAATTTTCTGGCAGTGACAGGAATTGGGGATATGGGGCAAAAAAACAAAGGCGCGGAGTTTATCCATCTTAGAACTCATTCCGCATATTCCTTGCTTGAGGGTGCTTTAAAAATTCCCGAGCTTGTGGATCTGGTGACCCGCAATAAAATGCCCGCCCTTGCCGTTACCGACAGAAACAATCTTTTTGGCGCATTAGAGTTTTCGGAAAAAATGCGCGCTGCGGGCATTCAGCCGATCATTGGTTGCACGCTCAGCGTTCAACTCACCGAGGTCGATGACGACAACGGCTTTGGGGGACATGCCGGTGCGGGCAATGGCAGTGACCGTGCAGACTCGCAAATGGCGTCCCTGGCGTTGATCGCGAAAGACCGTGTTGGTTACGGCAATTTGATGGAGCTGTCGAGCCGGGCGTTTCTCGATAATGGTGACAGTCAAGTTCCCCATGTGGGGCGCGCTTTTCTTGAAGCGCATTCGGAGGGCCTTATCGCGCTAACCGGTGGCCCTGAAGGGCCTGTCGATAAAGCCTTGCTGGACGGCCAGCAGGATTTGGCCGAAGGGCTTTTAAAAGACCTCCTGATGATGTTTGGCAACCGGCTCTATGTGGAACTGCAACGCCATGGTGGTGTGCGCGGCGGGCCGGTTGAACGGCGTCTTCTGAAACTGGCATATGATTGCGATGTGCCGATTGTTGCGACCAATCAGTGTTTTTTCAAAGGTCCGGGCGATTTTGAAGCACATGACGCGCTGATATGTATTGCCGAGGGGACTTATGTCACGGAGGACGAGCGGCGGCGGTTGACGCCGGAGCATTATTTCAAGGCACCGGGGGAAATGGTGCGGCTCTTTAAAGATATCCCGGAAGCATTAGAGAACACTGTTGAGATTGCCAAACGCTGTGCCTATTGCCCGCAAACGCATCCACCGATTTTGCCGCAATTTGTTACGGGTAAAAAAGATCTGTCAGATCAGGAAATTCTCGAGCTTGAGGCGCGCGAGCTCACGGCACAGGCGGAAGCGGGGCTTAAGGCCCGGCTTAAAGACTATGAATTTCCAGAAGATGTGAATGAGAAAGATTACTGGGACCGGTTGGCATATGAGCTTGAAATAATCATCTCGATGAAATTCCCGGGTTATTTCCTGATCGTGGCCGATTTTATCAAATGGTCCAAGGATCATGACATACCTGTGGGCCCGGGTCGTGGCTCGGGTGCGGGGTCTGTTGTGGCCTGGGTTTTGACGATCACGGACCTTGATCCTTTGCGCTTTGGACTTCTATTTGAACGTTTCCTTAATCCGGAACGCGTGTCGATGCCTGACTTTGATATCGACTTTTGCCAGGACCGGCGAGATGAAGTTATTGGTTATGTGCAGGACAAATATGGCGCGGACCGTGTGGCGCAGATTATTACTTTTGGTAAGTTGCAGGCGCGTGCGGTTTTGCGCGATGTGGGGCGTGTATTGCAAATGCCTTACGGTCAGGTCGATCGCTTGTGCAAGCTTGTGCCGAACAATCCTGCAAATCCGGTGACGCTGGAAGAGGCGATTAATGAAGAGCCGCAATTTCGTGAAGCGGCGCGCGACGACAAGCTGGTTGATCGGATGCTCGACATCGGCAAGAAGCTTGAAGGGCTTTATCGTCACGCATCGACCCATGCGGCGGGTGTTGTGATTGGCGATCGTCCGTTGACCGAGCTCGTGCCGCTTTATCAGGACCCGCGGTCACCAATTCCTGCAACCCAGTTTAATATGAAATGGGTGGAACCGGCAGGGCTTGTGAAATTTGACTTTCTTGGCCTTAAAACACTGACCGTTATTCACAACGCCATTAAATTGATGAAGGCAAACGGGGCGTCGGTTGATTTTGACGCGGTTGGACTGGACGACAAGAAGACTTATGAGCTTTTGGCGCGCGCGGATACTGTTGGCGTGTTTCAGCTTGAAAGTACTGGCATGCGCGAGAGCCTGCGCAAGCTGAGCCCCGACCGGTTTGGCGATATCATCGCTATGGTCGCACTTTATCGTCCCGGACCGATGGACAATATTCCCACCTATATCGCACGCAAGAAGGGTGAGGAGGACGTTGATTACCTTCACCCCAAACTCAAACATCTGCTCGATGAAACTTACGGCGTCATCATCTATCAGGAACAGGTGATGCAGATCGCGCAAATCCTTTCTGGCTATTCGCTTGGTGATGCTGATTTGCTCCGCCGGGCCATGGGTAAAAAAATCAAGTCGGAAATGGCCGAACAGAAGACCCGTTTTGTTGACGGAGCCGTTAAGAATGAGGTCGACAAAAAACAGGCCCAGTCAATATTCGAGCTTGTCGACAAGTTTGCGGGTTATGGTTTCAATAAAAGCCACGCGGCGGCCTATGCGGTTCTGGCTTACCAAACGGCCTATCTTAAAGCCAATCACCCGGTTGAGTTTTTGGCCGCATCCATGAGCCTTGATATGGGGAACACCGAAAAGCTCAATGTTTTTGCCCAGGAAGCCCGGTCCAATGATATCGAGGTGCTGCCGCCATCGGTCAATCATTCCTGGCCTGACTTTGCCACCGAGGGGCGCGGCATTAGATATGCGTTGACCGCGCTCAAAAATGTTGGCCGTTCGGGGGTTGAACATATTGTTGAGGAGAGAGAGGCCAACGGTGCATATGAGAATCTTGCTGATTTTGCCGGCCGGATTAATCCAAAACTCGTCAACAAGCGTGCACTTGAGACACTTGCGGCCGCGGGCGCCTTTGACGACATCCATGCAAATCGCGCCGAGGTTCTTGGCAATGTCGATATAATTGCGGCACAAGCGCAACGCATGGCGGCTGACCGGATTGCCGGGCAGAACGACCTTTTTGCCAGCGACGGCGGGGGCGACGGCGGGACACCGCTTGATCTTAAAAAGATAAAACGCTGGTTGCCATCTGAGCAGCTTTCTCATGAATTTGACGCGGTTGGTTTTTTTCTGTCCGGCCATCCATTGGATGAATATATGGACGCGCTCCAACAGCTGGGTGTGCAGAGTTGGTCTGATTTTGACCAGAAATCCACTGCCAGTGGAGGACTTCTTGCGGGTACGGCGATTAGCGTCAAGGAACGCAAGTCGGCGCGCGGCAATCGTTATGCATTTGTCAGTTTTTCCGATGCGACGGGGCAGTTTGAGACTTTATTATTTTCTGACGCACTCGATCTGGCCCGCGATTATCTTGAAGACGGCTCGCCCGTTCTCATAAGGGTGGAAGCTGAGCGTGACGGGGAGACGACAAAATTGCGGGCATTGTCGGTTGAACCATTGAGCCGCGCGGTTCGTGCTTTGCAGAAAGATATGACTTTGTCGGTTGAGGGGACGGCGGATTGGCCGGGATTGGCGGATGCGCTTTCGCAAAAGGGAAGCAGTCAGTTGCAGCTGCGGCTCATTTTACCCGATTGTGGACGCGAAATCGAAATGTCGATGCCTGGTAAATATGATCTTTCGCCTGAACGCAGAACCCTGATCAAGCATGTGGCTGGTGTTATGGATCTTGTTGAGCAGTGAAGCTCTTTTTTAGGCCCGCCCGCGGCATCTAGATGCTCTCCCCCGCGCTGTCCACTCGCCCTGTCCACCAGCCCTGTCCACCCGATACCCGATGGAATAATACATATGGGTAAACAGGGCGGGAAAGATCTCAGTTAAACTTATTCGCACTTACATTTAATTGCCTGCTTCAAACAAGGCCAGTTCGGTCTTTACTAAATTCTGTTGGTTTTAAGCTTGTATTAAGCTGATCATAGGCTTATAGGGATGCTATTCCACACGTGAACTTACGGCTTGCAGGATCAAAATCCCCTGTTTGCCTATCCGGTGGGCGCTGATCTTAAATATCAGTGTCTCATTCGTTCGCGGAGGTATTAACCGGAAAAGGAGACATTCCACAATGGCATTGCCACAATTCAGCATGCGCCAGCTCTTGGAAGCTGGTGTGCATTTCGGACATCAGACACATCGCTGGAACCCGAAAATGGGCCAATTTATTTTTGGCGCACGTAATAATATTCATATCATCGATCTCGCGCAGACCGTGCCGCTTTTGCACCAAGCGCTTGTAACTGTCAGCGACGTTGTCGCGGGTGGCGGACGGGTTCTCTTTGTGGGCACCAAACGTCAGGCCTCTGACGTGATCGCGGAAAAAGCGAAAAGCTGCGCGCAATATTACATTAATCACCGCTGGCTCGGTGGTACGATGACCAACTGGAAAACAATTTCCCAGTCGATCCGTCGCCTCCGTCAGCTCGAAGGCACTTTGGGTGGCGAAACCCAGGGTTTGACCAAGAAAGAAATTCTTAATTTAACCCGTGAACGCGACCGGCTTGAAACCGTTATTGGTGGTATCAAGGATATGGGCGGCGTGCCGGACATTATTTTCGTGCTTGATACAAACAAAGAGTCAATCGCCATTGCGGAAGCTCGCAAACTGGGCATTCCGATTGTTGCTGTTGTTGATTCAAACTCCAATCCCGATAATATTACTCACCCAATTCCGGGCAATGATGATGCCGGGCGGGCGATTACGCTTTATTGCGATTTGATCGCGCGGGCGGCCCTTGATGGCATTGAGCGGAGTTCATCAAATGCTGGCGTCGATATGGGTGCCATGGTTGATCCTAAAATTGAAGTGCCGGAAATTGCCGCTGCGGCAGAGGCTGCTGATGCAAAGGCTGCGCCTGCAACTGCAGCTGAGGCAAATGGTGATGCGGCATCTGACGCTCCGGTGACGTCATCTTATAAAGGTCTTGATGGCCCTAATGGCACGGCGGATGATTTGAAAAAAATCTCTGGTGTTGGTCCGGTATTGGAAGAAAAACTGAACAAGCTTGGCATCTACCATTACAGCCAGATTGCGGGCTTCAGTGCCGGCGACATTTCGGCCATAGATGATGCGCTTAGTTTCAAAGGACGCATTGAACGTGATGGCTGGCTTGACCAGGCAAAACAATTGATGAGTGCTTGATACGGGTTGATCTTTCTTTCATTTCAGTATCTACAACTTTAAACTTTTATTTGGGTTTCAATTTTTAAGAATAGGAACAAACCATGGCGACGATTACCGCTGCAATGGTCAAGGAGCTCCGCGTGAAAAGCGGCGCTGGCATGATGGACTGCAAGACCGCACTGAATGAAAATGATGGTGACATTGATGCTGCCATTGACTGGCTGCGTACCAAGGGATTGGCAACAGCTGCCAAGAAATCCGGACGAATTGCCTCTGAAGGACTTGTCGGGATTGCGGTTGACGGCACCAAGGGTGCTTTGGTGGAAGTGAATTCCGAAACGGACTTTGTTGCGCGTAACGAGCAGTTTCAGGGAATGGTGACGGATATTTCAACGCTGGCACTTGAGGCTGACGGTGACAATGATGCGCTAAGCAATATGTCATATCCTGGCTCTGATAAAAACGTCGAGGAATATGTAACGGCAATGATCGCGACGATCGGTGAAAATATGTCGCTTCGCCGTACAGCCGCCGTTTCTGTCGATGAAGGCGTTGTAAGTGCTTATATTCATAATCAGATTGCGCCCGGTGTGGGCAAGATCGGTGTGCTTGTTGGCCTTAAGTCATCGGGTGACCAGGATAAACTCAATAACATTGGCAAGCAGGTTGCGATGCATATTGCGGCGACCAATCCTTTGGCACTTCGCCAGGACGAGTTGTCTGCGGATATTGTGGAACGCGAAAAAGCCGTGCTGATGGAACAGGCGCGGGATTCGGGCAAACCTGAAAATATCATTGAAAAAATGATAGAAGGCCGGATGCGTAAATATTTTGAAGAAGTGGTTTTGCTGTCGCAGACATTTGTGATTGATGGCGAAAACACAGTTGAAAAAGCTCTTAAGCTTGCTGAAAAAGATGTTGGCGCACCGATTGAGATCGTCAAATTTGTCCGCATTGAACTCGGTGAAGGTATTGAGAAAAAGGAAGAAGATTTTGCAGCCGAAGTGGCCTCTGTCGCTTCGGGATCGTAAACGCTTGACGGCGTCGTGATTATGACACAAATCTTGTGCCGCATTGTGCCGGCCGGAGCCAGTTCGGCCCGGCCGGTTTTTTGTTGAATTATAGGGGGATAGTATGGCGAAGGATGATTGCAGCTCGTTTAAACGCCTTTTGGTAAAATTGTCCGGCGAGGCGTTGATGGGGGACGGTGCTTACGGCATTGACATGAACACCGTGTCATTGATCGCAAAGGATATAAAAACCAATGTCGATAATGGGCTTGAGATTTGCCTTGTTGTCGGCGGTGGCAATATATTCAGGGGGTTGTCCGGGGCCGCCCAGGGTATGGACCGGGCAAGTGCGGACTATATGGGCATGCTGGCAACGGTTATGAACGCGCTTGCATTGCAAAACGCTCTTGAGCAGGTTGGTCAGCCGGCGCGCGTACTCTCCGCCATACCAATGCCGACCGTTTGTGAATCTTATATTCGGCCCCGCGCCATGAGGCATCTCAAAAAAGGGCGCGTGGTTATATTTGCCGCTGGTACGGGAAATCCCTTTTTCACAACCGACACTGCAGCCACTTTGCGGGCGGCGGAAATGCATTGCGATGCTTTGGTCAAGGCAACTCAGGTGGACGGTGTCTATTCAGCAGATCCGAAGACCAACTCTGATGCGGTTCGCTATGATGAATTGAGCTATGGTGAGGTTCTAAAGCGCGATCTTAAAGTTATGGACGGGGCGGCAATTGCGCTGGCACGCGACAATGAATTGCCAATTCTCGTTTACTCGATGATGGGGGACGGCGGGCTAAGGGCTGTATTAAAAGGCGATGCGCCTTGTACGATCATTCGGAATGATGATAGTTGAAGAGAGATTGCTGATATAGAGTTTGATTTCGTGGCGGAGTGAATTGGACAGGTGGATTTGTCCGCCAATTTGATAATGGTCTTAACCTTTATTTTTGAGTTGAGGCGAATTGAGCATTAGGAGACTGATATGTCATCAGGTGCATTTGATCTGGGCGATCTTGATCGCAGGATGCATGGCGCGTTGAGTGTGCTAAAATCAGAATATTCCGGTTTGCGGACCGGGCGGGCCAGTGCCAGTCTTCTCGATCCCATAACGGTTATGGCATATGGCGCGCCTATGCCGCTTAATCAGGTGGCTACGGTTTCGGTGCCTGAGCCACGTATGATATCGGTTCAGGTTTGGGACAAGGACGTGGCTGGTGCGGTTGAACGCGCCATTCGCGAATCTGATCTTGGTCTCAATCCTGTGGTCGAGGGGCAGGTTCTTCGATTGCCTATCCCGGAGCTGAATGAGGAACGTCGGCACGAACTGGTGAAAGTAGCTCATAAATATGCGGAACAGGCGCGTATTGCGGTGAGGAATGTGCGCCGTGACGGTATGGAAAAGCTCAAGCATCTCGAAAAAGACCATGAGATTGGTGAGGATGAGCATCATCAGCAATCGGCCAGGGTTCAGACTTTGACGGATAAGGTTATTAGTGAAATTGATACCGCTCTTGGGGAAAAAGAGACCGATATCATGCAGGTATGAGGGCATGAATGGGCGATCAGGGATCAGGGGATATTAGCGTTTCAGACACTCACGGTGAGGAGCAAGCCCTTCGTCATGTTGCGATCATTATGGATGGCAATGGTCGCTGGGCGCGCGATCGTGGTTTGCCACGCGTCGAGGGGCACAGGCAGGGCGTGGAAGCTGTGCGGCGCACGGTTCGCGCGGCAATTGAACTTGGTATTCCTTACCTCACGCTTTATAGCTTCTCATCTGAAAACTGGTCACGACCGCAATCTGAAATCATCGATCTTCTGGGGCTTTTAAAACGCTTCATACGGCAGGACCTTGCGACCTTGCATAAAAAGGGCGTGCGGGTACGCATTATCGGGGAACGGGTTGGGCTTGAGAATGAAATCGTTAGTCTGCTTTCTGAAGCCGAAACACTGACCCGGGACAATAAGGCGCTTAATCTGGTGGTGGCATTTAATTATGGCTCTCGGGCCGAGATTATTGGGGCTGCCCGGAAATTCGCCTTGGCAGTGAGAGATGACGGTGTTGATCCGGGTGCTCTGGACGAGACCATGTTCGGTAGCTATCTCGATACTCATGACATACCGGATCCTGATTTACTTATTCGAACAAGTGGCGAGAAACGTCTTTCCAATTTTTTGCTTTGGCAGTTGGCCTATGCGGAGTTCATGTTTGTAGATTGCTATTGGCCTGACTTCGGGTTTGATCAATTGGACCAGGCACGGCATGAGTTTCTTGGCCGTGAACGTCGTTTTGGTGGCCTGTCTGTCAGAACGTCAGCGTGATGGTATGAATGCTGATCCGAAGACATCAAGTGATAAATCTGGAGCGGGTGGAAAAAGCTCTGAATTGATGAAACGCATCATTTCAGGCGTTGCAATGGCGCTGGTTGCCCTTGGTCTTACGTTATACAGCCCGGGATCATTTCTTATTCTTATCATCGTTGGCTCCGCTCTTATGGGGTGGGAATGGCGAAATATGATTTTGGCTGACAGGATTGGGAGCGGGGCAAAAATGGCGCTCGGCTTGCATCTTGCGTTGATACTTGGCGCGATTATCCTGGCACATTTTGGGCAGGGGATTTGGGGGCTTGGGCTGATTGGGCTTGGCGCATGCGTGCTCTATTTTATGGCTGATAATTCGGAGCGTACATATTCCTTTATTGGCCCGTTTTATACAGGATTGCCGGGAATGGCTCTGGTTTGGCTTCGCAGTGACCCGGTTTATGGGGTGGCTGCTGTTTTATTTGTTCTGTTGTTGGTGTGGATGGCGGATATCGGTGCTTATGCGGTTGGGCGATCGGTTGGCGGCCCGAAACTTTCGCCGCGTATATCACCTAACAAGACCTGGTCCGGGGCGCTGGGTGGTCTGTTGGCAAGCGCTCTCGTGGCGGTGGTGATGGCACGTTATCTTGGCGGGAGCGATATGATGTTGCTGATCGGGGTTGCCTTGATACTGGCGGTTGCGTCGCAAATTGGGGATCTTTACGAGTCTTCCATTAAACGTCGGTTCGGCATTAAGGATTCGAGTAATCTTATCCCGGGGCATGGGGGCATTCTTGACCGGGTGGACGGCTTGATTGCGGCGGCGGTTGTTGCAGCCCTCGTTGCGTTTTCTGTTAACGCCACCCAGCCGGGGCATGCCATACTGATATGGTAAACTGGCTGATCCAGATTGATTTGATTTATTTCCAAGGAACGATGGTTGATGAGGCGTGAGCAAACTGACATTCCGGTGAGCGATGCTGGTGACAATGGCGGTGATAAAGCGGGACCACCCAAGCGGGTATCCATTCTTGGAGCAACGGGCTCGATAGGCACCAATACGCTTGATGTCATTGGGCGAAACCAGGACAGGTTTGAAGTTGAAGCGGTGACGGCCAATAGCAATGTGGCGGAGCTTGCAGCTATTGCGCGGAAATTTAATGCCAAGGCGGCCGTGATTGGTGTTGAGAGTAAATATGCCGAGTTGAAGGAATGTCTGTCAAATACTGATATTGAAGTTGCTGCGGGCACTTCCGGGCTGATGGACGCTGCGTTGCGGCCAGCAGATTGCGTTATGGCAGCGATTATTGGTGCGGCCGGGCTGAAACCTACATTTGCAGCACTTTCACAAGGTGCGCGGGTGGCTTTGGCCAATAAGGAATGCCTGGTGTCGGCGGGCGATGTTTTTATGAATGAAGTTGCGCGTACTGGCTCTGAACTCATTCCAGTGGATTCTGAGCATTCCGCGGCATTTCAGGCGATAGAATTGAGTAACCTTCACGCCATTGAACGGGTTATATTGACGGCATCGGGTGGCCCTTTCCGCACCTGGACGAAGGATGAAATTTTAAAGGCAAAGCCAGAGGATGCATTGAAGCACCCAAATTGGTCGATGGGGGCCAAGATTACCATTGATAGTGCTACTTTGATGAATAAGGGGCTTGAGGTTATTGAGGCCTATCACCTTTTTCCACTTGAAAAAGAGCAGCTTGACATTGTTGTGCATCCGCAATCGATCATTCATTGCATGGTGGAATATTATGATGGATCGGTTATGGCGCAGTTGAGCGCACCTGATATGCGGACACCGATCGTCTATAGTCTGTCATGGCCGCGGCGGATGTCTGCGCCGACAGAGCGGCTGGATCTGGTGCGACAGGGAACGCTTGAATTTGAAGCGCCTGATGAAGTCAGATTTCCAGCTATCAGGCTTGCTCGTGAAGCAATGCATGCGGGTGGCGGGGCGTGTACCGTGCTCAATGCTGCCAATGAGGTGGCGGTTGGTGCGTTTCTTGAACGCAAAATTTCTTTTGGCCGGATATCGACTCTGGTAGAACAAACCCTTGAGGAAGCTGAGCGATTGGGGTTGTCAAAGGCGTATGAATCACTAGATGAAGTGGTAGAAATAGATTTGGCCGGGCGTGAATTGGCACAGCGTTTGCTCTAAAATGCCTGAATTGACTTATATTATCAGCCAATTAACATCAACATGATCGCTTGAACTTGCGGTTAATCCGCGCTTCGGCGCATGGGAGTTTCCATTAAATGGATATATTATCGCAAATTACTGCATTCGGTTCCGGTGTGGTCAATTATGTTGTTCCGTTCCTGTTTGTACTCACGATTGTCGTGTTTTTTCATGAGCTTGGCCATTTTCTTGTGGCGCGGTGGTGCGGCGTCAAGGTTAAGGCTTTTTCGGTTGGATTTGGTCCCGAAATTTTTGGTTGGTATGACAAGCACGGTACCCGGTGGCGGTTTGCATGGATTCCTCTCGGTGGATACGTCAAATTTATGGATGACGAAAATGCGGCCAGTGCTCCGTCCCGTGAGGCATATGCGAATATGACTGAGGAGGAGCGCGACGGTAGTTTTCAGGGTAAAACGGTTGGACAGCGCGCGGCTGTTGTTGCGGCGGGTCCGATTGCAAACTTTATTCTGGCCATTGTAATTTTTGCCGGGATGTTTTCGATTGTTGGCCAAAGAACAACTCTGGCTCGTGTTGATCAGGTCAGCCCGGACAGTGCTGCAGCGACGGCCGGATTTAAGGCTGGGGATCTGGTTGTTCAAGTCGATGGCAGTGAAATTGCGAGCTTTAATGAATTGCAACGCATTGTCAGCATGAGTGCTGATAAATCCCTTGAAATTGTCGTTAAGCGTGGCGAGGATCTGGTTAACCTTATCGCAGTTCCTGTACGCAAAGAGGTCAAAGACAGGTTCGGTAATGCGGTACGGATAGGTCAGCTTGGCATCAGGCGGACGACCAATCCTGAGGATTGGGTTTTTACGCGCCTTGATCCTATAAGTGCTGTTTGGCGCGGAACCAAGGAAACCTATTTTATTATCGAGCGCACCCTTGGATATCTTGGTGACGTCATTGTTGGGCGAGAAAAAGCCGATCAGCTTGGGGGCCCGCTGCGTATTGCAGAAGTCTCGGGACAGATGGCCAGTATTGGCATTGTCGCGCTTTTAAACCTGGCGGCAGTGCTGTCGGTCAGCATCGGCCTTATCAATCTCTTTCCTGTGCCACTGCTTGATGGCGGGCATCTCTTATTTTATGCTTTTGAAGCCGTTATGGGTCGTCCATTGAGCGAATCAGTACAGGAAATTGGATTTAAAGTTGGTCTGGCGCTGGTGTTGATGCTTATGACCTTTGCTATGTGGAATGATCTGGTTCACTTTAAATTTCTGTAGATTGCACAGACAGTTCTTTTTTTAATTGATTTTCCTAAAAACCCTTAAAAAACCATGAATAATGGGAGAAAGTGTGTGAATTAAATCACGCTTGGGGGAAGGTCATTGAATCGGACTTAATCAGGCCTTTTCAGGGTTGCAATGAATCTATAGAAGTAAATGGAACAGACAAATAATGGCCGCAAATACGTGGCCTTTTTACTGCTGAGATAAAATGCGCCGGGGGGACTGGCGATAATTAAGGGGCACTAAAATAACCATGCCTTCGATAAAAATTATGATGAGCCGGGGACTTGTTGCATTGGCCCTAATGCTCACTGCAGCGCCAGCGATGCTGGTGTTGAACGTGCAGACCGCCGACAGAGCCGAGGCTCAAGGCGTGATCGTGCGTGCGATTGATGTCCGCGGCAATAAACGTGTCGAGCCTGAAACAGTTCGCTCTTATCTCCAGTTCAGCGTTGGCGATACCTATAGTGGCTATAAGGTTGACCAATCTCTCAAGGCTCTGTTCGCGACAGGGCTATTCATGGATGTCACCATTGACCGTTCTGGCCGTACAGTAATTGTCAGTGTCATTGAGAATCCGGTGGTTAACCGGGTCGCATTCGAAGGCAATAGCGAAATCGATGACGCGACATTGAAGACCGAAGTACAGCTTAAAACGCGTTCAATTTATACCCGTGCCCGGGTGCAGGGTGACGTTCAGCGGATTCAGAGTGTTTACCGGCGTCAGGGTTTGTTTGCAGCATTCGTTGAGCCAAAAATCATCAAACTGCCGCAAAACCGCGTGGATCTGGTTTTTGAAATCAGTGAAGGCCCGACGACTAAAGTCAAGAATATCAACTTTATCGGTAACAAAGCTTATTCAGATTCAGATTTGAAGGATGTCATTACAACCGGTGAAAATGGTTGGCTGAGTTTTCTCAAATCAAATGATATTTATGATCCTGATCGGTTAAATCTTGATCGGGAATTGCTGCGCCAGCATTATTTGAAAAACGGTTATGCGGATGCACGCGTACTGTCTGGCATGGCTGATCTTGATCGGGATGGCCAGGGCTTTTACATCACCTTTACGGTTGATGAGGGAGAGCTCTATACGTTTGGTGATGTTCATATTGAAACAACACTGGCAGATGTTGATACAGGTGCTCTAGAGGCAATCATGTTAACACAGGGTGGCAATATTTATAACGCCGCGCTGATCGAGAAAACAGTTGAAAGCCTGACACTTACTGTCGCCGAGCAAGGCTATGCGTTTGCCCGTGTGCGACCTAATGTGGAGCGCGATCCGATTTCCAGGACGTTGAATATTACTTATGTGGTTGAAGAAGGACCACGGGTATATATTGAGCGCATTGATGTGGTGGGTAACACGCGGACACGAGATTATGTTATCCGTCGTGAAATTCGTTTGGCTGAGGGCGATGCCTATAACCGCCTTCTGGTAAATCGTGCGCGCCAACGCTTGCAAGCGCTGGGTTTCTTCAAGAAGGTAACTGTTGGATCTGCGCAGGGCTCTGCATCTGATCGTGTCGTGTTGAGTTTCACAGTTGTGGAACAATCGACTGGTGAGCTTTCGTTTGGTGGTGGCTATTCGACCAGTGAGGGTATTGTTGGTGATATTGCGATTACCGAACGTAATTTCATGGGTAAAGGTCAGTTCCTTCGTTTGAAGCTTGCTGGTAGCTTGGAACGTGCACAGATTGATTTAAGCTTTACCGAACCACGCTTTCTTGATCGTAATCTCTCGGCTGGTTTTGATCTCTTCCATAAGGAAGTCGATCTCTCAAGTGAGGCTTCTTATAAAAGCCGCAAAACCGGTGGTGGCTTAAGGCTCGGCTTTCCGCTCGCAGAAAATATGTGGATGTCGACACGCTATACGATTACCCGCGATGAGCTCTATGAAGTTGAAGCACTTGCCTCACCTGCGATCCTTGAGCAGGAAGGTGTGAATTATATTTCATCCGTTGGTTACTCAATTGCCTACGACACACGTAACAATCGTCGGGCACCGACACGAGGCCTTTATGGTACCTTTACTCAGGATCTTGCGGGTGTTGGTGGTGATGTGAACTATATTCGCACGACGGCGGAAGTCAGAGCATACTATCCGATATTTAATCAGGTTATTTTTGTTGGCCGTGTGATTGGTGGACATATTGCTGGTTGGGGTGGTGATGATGTTCGCATCGTTGACTCATTCTATAAAGGTGGCGAAACAGTCAGAGGCTTTGATCGTGCCGGCTACGGTCCACGTGACCTGAATACCGGGGACGTCCTTGGTGGATCAGCATTTTATTCTGGTACGGCTGAAGTTCGCTTCCCAATTCCTTTGGTACCTGAAGAGCTGGGCATCAGTGGTGCAGTGTTTGCCGATGCTGGTTCGCTCTTTGATGTGTCAGATAGTTCGGTGACGAATATTACTAATTTCGCCGATGATTCCACGATACGTGCATCGGTTGGTGCCAGTATTCTCTGGAAATCACCGGTTGGACCGCTTCGCGCAGACTATGCCTTTGTGCTCAATTCAGAAGATTATGATGAAGAGCAGGCATTCCGTTTCGGCGCCTCTTCAAAATTCTGATAAATGCTCTTTGGGGCATGACGGGGCCTGTTTTACAAAATTAAATCAGGCCCCCGAAAAACTAGTCCGAATAGGTCTTTTTCTTAAGCGCTTATTGCTCTACAAGAGGTCTCAGACTTGGACCGTGGTTCCGTGTGAACTGAGCAATATGAGCGATATATTCCCTGTAATAATAGTGATGTGAGGATTTATGGAGCATCCTGGTTTTTTTGAGAAATCCGGGCCATTTCCCTTGTCAGAAATTGCCTCGCTCTGCGAGGCGGAAGTTGGTAACGGAGCTGATCCATCAGTTATGATTTCTGATGTTCGCCCGCTTGATCTGGCTGGACGCGGCGATATTAGCTTTCTCGACAATAAGAAATATCTTGAGCAGCTCGATGCAACTTCTGCTGCGGCATGTTTTGTGGCGCCGAAATTTACTGAGCGGGCTCCCGATGGCACCATTGCTATGGTTGGGCCACAACCTTATCGCTCATTTGCCAAAGCGCTCGCTCTTTTTTATCCCGATGCCATGTGGAGTAAGTGTGCGGGGTTTGGTCTTGATGAGGTTTCGGGCCCTGTTCATCCGACGGCTCAAATTGAAGAAGATGTGACTATTGAGCCTGGGGCGGTTATTGGACGCGAGGTGCATATCGGCCGCGGAACGCGGGTTTGCGCGAATGCGGTCATTGGTTATCGCTCGATGATCGGACGCGATTGCTATATTGGCCCCAATGCCTCGGTCATTCACTCTCTTATTGGTGACAATGTCATTATTCATGGCGGTGTTCGTCTTGGTCAGGATGGCTTCGGGTTTGCTATGGGGCCGGGGGGGCATCTTAAAGTTCCGCAAATTGGTCGGGTCGTTGTGCAGGACAATGTCGAAATTGGAGCGGAAACTACGGTTGACCGGGGTGCGCTTAATGACACAATAATTGGTGAAGGAACCAAGATCGATAATCAGGTACAGATCGCGCATAATGTCATTATTGGTCGTCATTGTGTAATCGTTGCCAAATGCGGGATTGCGGGCAGTACGGAACTTGGCGATTTTGCTGTTATGGGGGCTGCGTCTGGATTGGCTGGGCATCTTAAAATGGGAACCGGTGCCATGCTAGCGGGGGGCTCACTCTCGAAGGACGATATTCCTGCCGGTGGTCGCTGGGGTGGCTTGCCTGCGAAGCCATTTATGGAATGGGCGCGTGAGTTATCGGCGATCAAGCGACTTGGTGCAAAAAAGCCAACAAAAGACTAGTTTGTCACTGAATGAATAGATAAATGAACTAAGCCCCATGTTTGGATGCTAAATGTTTGAATGCTAATTTTAGCTGTGAACTGGTGCGAGTTTAGGGAGGCAATGAGAATGGAAGACATCGTTACTAAAACGGAATTACCGTCAGCTGATATCCTGCGCATTATGAAGCTGTTGCCGCACCGATATCCTTTTTTGCTAATTGATCGCATTGAGGAAATGAATGGTGATGATTCGGCTGTGGGCATAAAAAATGTAACCATGAATGAACATTTTTTTCAGGGCCATTTCCCTGATTTTCCTGTTATGCCAGGGGTGCTTATCATTGAAGGCATGGCGCAAACAGCGGGTGCCCTATGTGTGCATGCCAATAATGCGGAAGACAAACCGATACGGGTATTCTTCATGTCGATTGATAATGCAAAATTCCGTAAACCGGTTCTGCCCGGTGATACGCTGCATTACCATGTTGAGAAAGTACGTCATCGGGGGACCGTTTGGAAATTCAAGTGCGAGGCACGGGTTAATGGAAAACGGGTGGCAGAGGCAGAAATCGGTGCGATGGTCGCTGAAGTAGAGGAATAGAAACGTCATGGCTGATATTCATCCAAATTCGGTTGTTGATCCTAAAGCCGAGATCGGTGAGGGCGTGGTAATTGGGCCGTTTTGTCTCATTGGTCCGGGCGTCAAGCTTGGAGCAAATGTGAAACTTCATTCCCATGTTGTGGTGGAAGGTCAGACAGAAATTGGTGAAAGCACCGAGATCTATCCCTTTGCGTCCATCGGGCATATTCCTCAGGACAAGAAATTTGGTGGAGAAAACAGCAAGCTTATTATTGGTTCTCATAACCGGATACGTGAACACGTCACCATGAATCCGGGCACCGAAGGTGGCGGCATGGTGACGAGCGTTGGCAGCCATGGGCTTTTCATGGCGGCATCGCACGTTGCTCATGACTGCGTGGTTGGTGATCATGTGATCCTGGCCAATAATGCAACTCTTGCAGGGCATGTGGTGGTTGAAGACTTTGTCATTTTGGGCGGCTTGTCTGCGGTGCATCAATTTGTGCGGCTGGGTGCGCATTCATTTATTGGAGGCATGACAGGTATCGAGAACGATCTGATCCCTTACGGTATGGCGATCGGCGCGCGTGGCGGGCTTGCGGGCTTAAACATTATCGGGTTGAAACGTCAGGGCTTTGACCGGGAACAGATCCATACGTTGCGCAAAGCTTACCGTATGCTTTTTTCCAATGACGGTACGCTATCGGAGCGTGTTGATGATGTTGAAAACATGTTTGGCTCTGACGAGGGGGTTTCAAAAATCATAGCGTTTGTTCGCGCAGATTCCGACCGGTCTCTTTGTGTGCCGCGCGATAGCTAGTAAATGAAATTATCTCGCTCTGTCGTTGACATTTTAGAGTGGCGTTCCGGTAATTGAACAATGACATTATCCAATAAACGCATTGCTATACTTGCCGGTGGAGGAGCTCTGCCGGCGGCTGTTGCACGAAGTGCTGCGGTTATGGGGAATTACGTTTTTATCATTGGTATTGAAGGAGAGGCCGACCGGTCGATTGAAAACTTCGCTCATTGCTGGATTAAGTGGGGTGAGATTGGTCGCCTCCTGAAAACTATTGAATCAGAGAAATGTACGGAGCTCGTTATCATCGGTAGTGTGAGCCGACCGGATCTCTCGGACGTGCGCTTTGACTTTGGTGCCTTGAAGCACCTTCCAACCATTCTTGGTCTGACGATTGGCGGCGACGATACTGTCCTCTCTGGCGTGGTCAAGTTTTTTGAGGGCAATGGCTTGTGCGTTCGCGGAGCCCATGAAGTTGCCCCGGATCTTGTGGCCCCTGTTGGTCATCTTGGAGCCCACGCGCCGGATGAAATGGCTTTAAGCGATATCCGTTCTGGATTGAAACTTCTTGATGCTTTGGCACCGCATGACGCGGGGCAGGGCGTTATTGTGACCCATGAACATGTGATTGCGATTGAAGCCGTGGAGGGGACTGACGCCATGTTGGAACGGGCGGCGGGCTTGCAGCAATGGGGTCGCGCGAAGAAAAATACACGCGCGGGTGTGTTGATAAAGAAGCCAAAGCTTGGGCAGGATTTACGGATTGATATGCCGGCAATTGGGCCGCGAACTGTTGCGGGGGCCAAAGCGGCGGGGTTGAGCGGTATCGCGGTTGCGGCGCAAAATGTCCTGCTTGCAGACCGGGACGAGATGATTGAACTTGCTGACGAGGAAGGGCTTTTTATTGTCGGGGTTGAAACGACATGAGGAGGTTGATCTCTCATAAATATCCCGCGAGAGAGCTTGCCTGTTGCGCGGATAATGGAGCGGGTCACGCAACTGCCGCGCGAGGCATGGATGGCTGAAAATAAACATACGCCGCGTATTGCCGTTATTGCGGGCGAGCATTCAGGTGATGTTCTTGGCGGGCCGATGATGGCTGCTATCAAGAAAAAACTCGGCGACGATGTCGAGTTTTCGGGTGTTGGCGGTGAGGCGATGGAGGCTCAGGGATTGCGCTCGATGTTTCCCTTGTCTGATGTCGCTGTCATGGGGCCGTTGGCCATTCTGAAATGTCTGCCAAGGCTCGTTAAGAGGGTTTATCAGGCGGTTGACGGGGTGGTTGCTTTTGCTCCCGATGTCGTTGTGATTATTGATAGTCCGGAATTTACACACCCGATTGCCAAACGTATTAGAAAACGGCTGCCGGATGTACCGATTATTGACTATGTGTCTCCGAGTGTATGGGCGTGGCGTCCGGGACGCGCCAAGCGCATGACCCGCTATATCGACCATGTATTGGCGCTATTGCCGTTCGAACCTGAGGCGCATGCTCGTCTTGGCGGTCCTGATTGTACCTATATTGGACATTCATTATCTGAGCGGCTTGATGAAATTCAGAGAACCGATACTTCCGCGCTTGCGCAGAGATTGAGCCTCAAGAAAGACACGCCGACGCTGTCAATTTTGCCCGGTAGTCGACCCAGTGAGGTGAGCAAGTTGCTCAATATTTTTGGCGACAGTCTGGTTGAGCTCACCAGCAGGATTGGTGCGGTGAATGTTATTATTCCAACGGTGAATTCTGTGGCCGCGATGGTTGAAGAGGGGGTGCGTGAGTGGCCTCTCATACCGCATATTGTGGAGGGCGAGGCGGATAAATTCGCGAGCTTTCGTTTAAGCGATGCGGCTCTTGCGGCCTCGGGTACGGTTACATTGGAACTCGCAACTGCGGGTACGCCTATGGTTGTTGCCTACCGGGTTGATGCGGTCGCGGCGAAGTTGATGTGGCTTGTGAAGGTGTCGTCGTTTGTACTTCCCAACCTGATCATCGGGCGCAATGCCATTCCCGAATTCATGCAGGATGATTGCACACCGGAAAAACTAAGCTCGGCACTTTATGAGTTGTTGACCGATCCGGGCGTGCGGGATGCGCAGGTTGAGGCTCTCGGGCAAGTTCAGGAGCGTTTGAGCCTTGGGGCTGGTACGCCGAGCGAGCGGGCTGCTGGGATTGTTATCGGGTATATTTGATAGAAAAAACGGGGATAGTTTTGGCAAACAAAAATGGCGGAGCATTGCCCCGCCATTTCCATATTGAATCAAGTATTTTAAAAAAGCTTATCGTGTCAAAACGATGAAGTCGGTTCCTTTGCCGGTCTCATAGCTGATACCTTTATCGGTAACGACCATGGATGAGCCGGGTGTCAGGAGTTCGGAAACAACGCTTTTGATGTCTTCTGGAATTTCAACCCGGTCGAGCACTTCATTTGCTGAAATTGAAGTTACAACAGGAGCTGGTGTCGTATGGCAGGTGCGACGCTTCTTCCTGCGGTTCCAGCGACATTTCCGTTTTCCTTTGCCGGAAGAGGCGCGCATTGTCAAAGCTGTCCACTTGGTTTCTGTGGCATCTTTATCAAAATGCATCGCTGTGAAGAGATGGGTTCCAATCGGTTGGCCTGGGTCGCGTATATCGATCGGGGCATCAAACATATCGAGGAATTCCTGACGAACATAGAGATGCCATTGACCGGGTTTTTTCCGACCTGTGGCCTGATAGAGGGCATTCATCACATGTTTTGACAGGGTTCCGGTTACGGGTAAGCCTTTGTCTCTTTGAAAATCGCGGATAGCCGCTTTAGACATGGAGCCAAGTTGCCCGTCAATCCCGCCAGTATCGTAAGCGAGGATGTTGAGAAGTTCCTGAGCGATTTTAGCCGTCTGGGCTTCTTTTTTGCGGGTGATCAGAATGCGCAGGGGCGCGTTTGCTTTTGGAAGTTTTACATTTTCGAAGCTGAGATCAATTGTTTTTCCCGATATGCGATTAAGCGTCAGGATAAGGTTTTTGTCGATCTTGCCGGTCACAGGCATTCCCATGCGGGACTGGAAACTTCTGACCGCACGAATGGTCGCGCGTCCTGCATCGCCATCAACATTACCGCGATAGACGCCGAGTTTTTTGAGAAGCCGCTGAGCGTCCCGTGGCCACTGGCGATCACGCATTTTCTGAATGAGATGCTTGCGTAGAACGGATTGGGTTGTTGTCGCGGGTGTGTTTACCTGACGCTTAACTATTGCCAGATCAGTAGTAACGACAGGGTTTGTCGCTTCAACAATATCGGATCCTGTTACCGCGGTATTCGTCAATTTTCCCTGATTGCTGGCCAGGTCAGATATCAGTGGTGTATTCTGCGGTTTAAGGAAAGGTGCGGCATCTGTCTGCTTGTCAAGGATCACGCGTGGGCCAACCTGATCGGTTGACGGGATAGGCTGGAAAAGTGAAGCGTGGCTGATGAACTGTGGTTTTACCATATCACGAGCAACGATGACGTGATTGCCCATTTGGGTGTAGCCAAACAATTTTCGTGAAAAGCTGTATGGGAGACGGATACAACCATGTGATGCTGGATATCCGGGGAGTGAACCGGCGTGCATTGCGACACCTGACCAGGTGATGCGCTGCATGTTTGGCATTGGTGCGCCGCCATAGAGGTTGGAGAAATGTTGTCTGTGTTTTTGAATGATGCTGAAAATGCCGGCTGGTGTGCGGTGGCCGGCTTTTCCGGTCGACACACGTGAGCTGGCGATTTTCTGGCCGCCCTTATAAAGTGTCATGCGCTGATGAGGCAATGATACAACAATCTGTACCGGGCCTTTAAGCGCTTCTCCGCGGGGCCAGGCAACAACTGGCTTACGAGCTTTCCGGCTGCGTCTCCGAGTACTTTTCTTGCGGCGATATTTGCGTTTTCTATAGACGCGTTTTTTCTTATAGGCGGTGGTTTGATAAATGCCCTGATTGACAACCGTTGTTGCTTTTTCTTCGGCACTTGCTGCACCTGGGTGAAGCAATAGAATAAGCATTAAAGTTAATGAGACGGCCAATGTGCGCAAGGCACTTATAACAGGCGCAGATCGTATATTTGATAAGATTCGCGAAGACAAGATTCAAACTCCCAATTGATACCCAATAGATTAGCGTTAAGACGCCAATTTACCAAGTTATAATGAAGCGAATCTTTCTAAGTGTGGTTAATAAGTTACGAATCTCGCTAATAGTGTTTGATTGATGCTGTTAACTGACCCGGGCAAAGTGATTTGCATGCGGAATAGTGCCATTTGTTGTGCCCGGAGTATTAGAAATAATTTAAACTCCGGCTGCACAATTATGTGTGCACAGATTTATGACCTGGACAATTGGTCTTGCTAGTTCATTTTGCCCAGGTCTTGCCGATCATTCGACTGCAATCAACAAAGCATATATCAATCGGTCTGAATTTACCGTTCTGACATAGGGGTGTAATTGCGTTCACGTGGTCCGGTATAGAGCTGACGCGGGCGACCGATTTTATGGTCGGGATCGATAATCATTTCTTTCCACTGGGCGATCCAGCCAACTGTCCGTGCGAGAGCAAAGAGAACAGTGAACATATCATTTGGGAAGCCAAGGGTTCTCAAAGTGATGCCTGAATAGAAGTCGATATTGGGATAGAGATTTTTGGAGACAAAATATTCGTCCTCAAGAGCGATTTTCTCCAGCTCAAGGGCGACCTCAAGCAGAGGATCGTTTTTGACACCCTTGGTTTCCATAACCTCATATGCGGTTTTTCGCATGACGGTGGCGCGCGGGTCGTAATTTTTGTAGACCCTGTGACCAAAGCCCATCAATCTGAATGGGTCAGATTTGTCCTTGGCGCGTTTGATATAATCTGGAATACGGTCGACGGTTCCGATTTCCTGAAGCATGCTGAGTGCTGCTTCATTGGCACCGCCATGGGATGGCCCCCACAAACAGGCAATGCCTGCCGCGATGCAGGCAAAGGGATTGGCACCTGATGAGCCAGCCAGTCTCACGGTTGAAGTGGATGCGTTCTGCTCATGATCTGCATGAAGAATAAATATGCGGTCCATGGCACGAGCGATGATTGGGTCGACGTAATATTTTTCGCACGGTACCGCAAAACACATGTGCATGAAGTTTGAAGGATAGTCGAGGTCATTTCTTGGATAGATAAATGGCTGGCCGATAGAATATTTATAGGCCATGGCTGCGATCGTCGGCATTTTGGCGATCATGCGATAGGTTGCAATTTCGCGTTGTTGAGGATCATGGATATCGGTTGAATCGTGATAAAATGCCGATAATGCGCCGACCATGCCAACCATAATCGCCATCGGATGGGCATCGCGCCTGAAGCCCGAGTAGAATTTAATCATCTGTTCGTGCATCATCGAATGATAGGTGATGCGATTGGTAAAGGAGCCATATTGCTGGGCATCTGGCAATTCACCGTATAGGAGCAGGTGGCAGGTTTCCAGGAAGCTTCCTTTTTCTGCCAATTGATCAATTGGATATCCGCGGTAAGCCAGGATGCCTTCTGTGCCATCAATATATGTCAGACCTGAATCACAGCTTGCGGTTGATGTGAAGCCGGGGTCATAGGTGAAATGACCGGACTGTTTGTAGAATTTGGAAATATCAAGGACGTCGGGTCCGCGGGTGCCTCTCAAGATCGGTGTATCATAAGATTTGCCATCGATTTCGATTTTGGCGGTGCCTACCTTTGTCTTTTCTGCCGGTACGGGGATTGGAGGGGTTACTTCGCTGGTCATTTTTTGGCTCCATTCGCCCGGCTGGCGTTTGTTTTGTATGGTTTGGCCACACATACCAGGCTTTTTTTCATCTATTTCTTTCGCACATGGGTAGTATATTTTTTGCGCTGCGGCAAGTTCACCTAAGGTCATAATTTGTTGATAGCAAAGGGGCTACGTCCTTATAACTAGTAATAGTTTTGCGTTGCAGCATACTCAAATATTCTAATGTTTTAATGCCCGCGTAGTTTAGTATTCAGCAATATTATCTATTTGATGAAGTTTAGCCTGAATCAGGGGTTTGGTCCCGCAATCTGCCAATTACCTCATCGCGTCCCAATACATCAAGTACGTCGAATATGCCGGGCGACACATTGGTACCGGTCATGGCGGCGCGTAATGGCTGGGCGACTTTGCCGAGTTTGAGGTCTTCGGCTTCCGCGATTTCACGGATAGCGGTTTCTATCGAGTCCGTATTCCATGTGTCGATGCCTGCCAATTTGTCGGCCACTTTGGCCAAAAGGGCACGGGCGTCATTTTTAAGTATTTTTTGCGCCTTGGCATCGATTTCCAATGGACGGATGGCGAATAGATAACGGGCACTGTCTATAAGCTCGATCAGTGTTTTTGCACGCTCTTGAAGGCCAGGCATGGCTTTCTCATAGTTTTGCCAGTCCTCTTCGGCAAGAGGGCGGGGAAAGCTGGCTTCCTCGCTCAGGTAAGGGAGGAGGTCTTTTATGGCCGCTGTGAGTTCGGAGGGGGAGGCATTGCGTATATAGACGCCACTCAGATTTTCGAGCTTGGCAAAGTCAAATCGCGCCGCTGATTTGCCGATGGCGTCGAGGCCAAAGAGGTCAATCAATTCCTGTTTTGAGAATATCTCCTGGTCGCCATGGGCCCAACCCAATCGCACGAGGTAGTTTTTTAAGGCGTCTGGCAGATAACCCATATCGCGGTACGCTTCGACACCAAGTGCGCCGTGGCGCTTTGAGAGTTTGGCGCCGTCGGGGCCATGAATGAGCGGTACATGGGCAAATACCGGCGTTTTCCAGCGAAGGGCATCATAGATCTGGGTCTGGCGCGCAGCATTTGTCAGATGGTCATCGCCGCGTATGACATGGGTGACGCCCATATCGTGATCATCAACAACAACAGACAGCATATAGGTAGGCGTGCCATTGCTTCGCAGAATTACCAAATCATCGAGGACTTCATTTTGAAATGTTACGTCGCCCTGGACCTTGTCATGGATGATTGTTGTTCCTGTCGTGGGTGAACGGAATCTCACAACAAAAGGTGCATCTTTTGGTGCCTCAGAGGAATCGCGGTCACGCCAGCGGCCATCATAAATGGGGGGGCGGCTTTCGGCGCGCGCTTTTTCACGCATCTCGGTCAGCTCATCCGGCGTGGCGTAACATTTATAGGCATGGCCGTCTTTGATCAGCTGATTTGCGATTTTGGCATGGCGTTCCATGCGGGCATGTTGATAGATGATTTCCCCATCCCAATCGAGCTCAAGCCATTTCATCCCATCAATGATCGCCTGCATGGCGTCATCTGTTGAGCGTTCCCGGTCGGTGTCTTCAATGCGCAAGTGAAACTCGCCGCCCTGCGACTTTGCATAAAGCCAGTTAAAGAGGGCGGTGCGGGCACCTCCAATGTGGAGATATCCGGTGGGGGACGGCGCAAATCGCGTCACAACCTTTGCGGTCATGGGGTTTTTATCCTTGTTTCATTAGAAAAATAATCTCAGTCGGATTTTGCATTTCATGTAACATAGGCCACGGCGTCTTGTAAGAGCTCTGAGACAAGAAAAGATTGGGCGTTGTGAAGTCTTTAATGGGGAAATTCTTGATGGGGGACGCCTTTGATGTTTGGCTCCGGCGGTGAAACCAGCCATGAAAGGGCAGTCTTAGGGGCTGGTGCGTTATCATCGACCGGTGCGCGTCATCGCTTGAGCGCCCTCAGCAGGTTTCGCCAAATTCTCGGGCTTGAGCAAGAACGCTGGTTTTACTGGTTGCCTGTGCTTTTGAGTTTTGGCATCGGTTTATATTTTTATCTGCCATATGAACCTGACCTTGCTCTGCTGGTGCCGGTAATTCCGGTTATTTTAGGACTTGCATTTTTACTCAAACGCTCGATGCTCTCACTTCTACTCTTGAGTAGCCTGTTGGCAATCAGCATGGGGTTTGGAGTAGCCAAGCTCAGAACCGAATATATTCGTGCACCAATAATTCTCAGTGGTACCGGTTCTGTTGAAGTTGAGGGTTGGATTGAGCGGATTGAGAAGCGCTCAACAGGCGGCTACCGCGTCTCCATGGTTCCGGCAAAGCTGGGTAAATACAAACCGGCTTTAATTCCAAAAAATATTCGTATTTTTGTGCGTCTGGATGAATTTCATTTTTCGGTCGGTGATTATGTGGCGACTGTCGCCTTTTTGCGGCCGCCACCGGGACCGGCTTTGCCGGGCGGATATGATTTTGCCCGGGCGGCATTTTATCGGCAGCTCGGCGGGGTGGGATTTAACACCCAGCCGTTCGTGCGCGGCCAACCCGATCTTGAGCCCTCCATATGGTTCTCAATCAGATTAGAGTTTGAGAAAATGCGCGATATGGTTGGTGTGCGGATAAAAAAGCATCTTGACGGGCAGGCGAGTGCGGTTGCCATTGCACTTCTTACGGGGCGACGGGATGAAATATCGCCAGATGCAAAGACGGCACTCAGGCATTCGGGGCTTGCGCATATTCTGGCAATTTCCGGTTTGCATATGGCGTTGATGTCGGGTTCGGTTTTCTGGCTTATACGAGCTTTTCTAGCGCTCTTGCCTGGTATTTCCCTTCGTTGGCCGATCAAGAAATGGAGTGCGGTACTAGCGATTTTCGGCGCCCTTTTCTATTTGAGCCTTTCGGGGGGCTCGGCAGCGACCCAGCGTGCCTTTCTCATGGTTTGTCTACTTTATGTGGCTGTATTGTTGGACCGTCCGGCTCTTTCCCTTAGAAATGTAGCGATTGCCGCGCTCATCATTCTGGTATTCTGGCCTGAAAGCATGCTCAATATCGGGTTTCAGATGTCGTTTGCTGCGGTGACTGCGCTTATAGCGTTTTATGAAAGCTGGAATGCGTGGTTCACCAGGAGTGTTGATAATGTCTGGCGCTTTAGCTTGTCGGGCAAAATCTTTTATTTTTTTGCGGGTATTGCGTTGACGACCATCGTTGCCGGTCTCGCCATTGCACCGCTGTCGGCATACCATTTTGGTCGAGAGGCGGGGTATAGCCTGCTCGCCAATTTATTGGCGTTACCGATTTTTTCTTTTGTGACGATGCCGATGGCCTTGGTAAGCCTTTTGGCGATGCCGCTCGGGTTTGAGGCTGTGCCGCTACAACTCATGGGGTGGGGTGTTGAGGTAATCTTGGCGATTGCGGCCTGGGTATCAAATTTGCCGGGTGCGGTGCTTTATATTGCGGCGGTTCCGCAATATGCCGCTATTTTGGTCGGGGTGGGCGCGTTGTGGCTGATGATCTGGCGGCGGCCCTGGCGCTATCTCGGCTTGATTATCATTGGTGCGGGATTGGCGTTTTTTGGAGGCGGGATACGGCCGGATATCCATGTTAGCGATAATGGGCGCACAATTGCTGTGCGCAATACACAGGCCGGGGACGGTTCATTTTTGTTAAGCGCTCCCAAAGGCTCAATGCGAAGCTACGCATTGGCGCGCTGGCTTGAAAAGGATGGCGACGCGCGTCCGCCAAAAATTGCCGCGCGCGGGCTGAGCTTTAAGTGTGATGCTTCGGGCTGCGTCACGTCGGTTAAAAATATGGTTGTTGCCTATGCGCGCAGTGTGTCGTCACTCAAAGATGATTGTCAGCGTGCGGATATTCTGATTGCACGGTTTGAGGTGAGTGCTGACTGCCCCCGGCCAAGGCTGATTATCGACAGGACAGCGACGTTGCTGCTTGGGGCGCATGCGGTTTATATTGATGGCGATCAACTTGTGGTCGACAGTGTTGAGGGGAGGCGTGCCCGGCGTCCCTGGAGCCGACGCTAGAACATTTCAGTTTTTGACTGATTCGCTCAAGGTTTTTACATGACCCGACACATTAGTGGGCGCGATCTCTCCCGGAGACTCGTGTCCCCTGTCCACCCGATGGACTGGTACTCATGGGTGAACAGGGCGAGGGAGATCGTGTTTCCATCTGGACCTGAAGGAGTTTAAAGGGGACGGGATGGGTTTTCCGGTCCCTTCCTTTGTGTTGTGTCCTTTCTGATTATATAGGACTTCTTATATAGGACTTCGAGTAGCGGCCTGTTTAATTAAACCATAGGGCAAAGAGCGGCAGATCCCGGCCGAGTGGTGCGGTTACTGCGGCCCAGGCTTTGGCGTCAACGATCTCTCCTTCTTCAAGATATGGAACAAGCCCGTGGCCGGTGATCAGGAATACGAAATCGACCTCCTTGGCAGTTTCAAAGAATTTTTTAAGATTAATCCCTTTTTCGAATCGCGGGTGCGGCAGGAGCTTCTTACCCTGCAACACCTCGGCAGACAGATCCATTGTCGCCAACCAGCCATCAATGACGTTATCTGTTAGGCGGCGCGCACCAAACGGGCTGGTTTGTGCGGCATTGGGCAACCATTCCCGATCATCATCAGTTTCCGCCCGGACAAGTTGCCATGTCACATGGTTGAGTTCCGCGACATTCAGGAGATGGGTGCGGACGGCTTTTAGCCGCTGAGGTTCAATGACTGTCCAGTTGAGGCTATGTATATAGGCGACCAGATCGAAGATCTCGGAGAATTGGTCACTGGGCAGTTGGCCTTTAAGTTCATTGGCTAATTGCCGCTGTTCCTTGCGTAAGGCGCGCTTCTTTCGGTGAAATTCCCTGCGCTTATTGATAATTGCAGTCCGGGCTTCATTGAGTAGCTTGCGTTCTTCAAGGTATTCCTTTGTGCGTGGCAAGAGGCGCAATTGTTTTTGAAGAAGGCGCAGTTTGGTTCTGGAGTTTTTAGGCTGGGTGAGTGCTTCCAGTTTTTTGGCGACCTCGTCAATTTCCGCCTGGATAAGTGCTGGTGCCCGTGCGGGTTGCCTTTGTGCTTCGAGTTCCTGGCCGAAACGGGTGGCGGATGGTCCATAAAAATTATGGGCTATGACTTCGTAAGACTTCTCAAAATCAAAGGCCAGAAACATATTGGTTGTCGCCATAAGCAGGTTGGAATATCCGCGCAACCAGGATGCGTCTGCGGTATCGAAGACGACGGTGACATCTTTCAATCGCGCCAATCTGTTTTGCCCGCCTGTGCGGCGCATGCCGCCAAGTACGGCTCCCATTAGTTGCTCGGACGGCATGATTGTACCGTCATGGTTCAGGTCAATGGCAATTTTAAACGGTTGTAAGGGGAGTTTTGTCGGACGCTTGCCGACTTTTGCCAGAGTTGCTTCTGCCTCTTTAAGATCATGGTCAAAAGTTGTGAGTATTTCGCGGAGGGACGCATAGGTCATGGGGCGGGCATCAGGATTGATGGGCAGGAGACCGGATGTTGAGGGCAAGAGCGGAATGGGCAATATTGACCGCGCCCAGCCAAGTCCCTTGTTTGCGGCTGTGGTTTCCAGGCTGTGGTTATAGAAGCCCTGCTGTAAATTGGCGATGGCACCAAAAAACTGCAATGTGCCTTTGGCGAAGATTGCTTCCACATCATCTGGGTTTTTGGTCGCCATGATATCGAGACTATTGATGCCTGATTTGAATTCTCCGCTATAGGCGGACAGGTGAAATGTGTCGATTGCACTTTGAGATGCATGGGCGTGAGGCATTGTGAAACTGATTAAACTGAACGTGCTGAGGATGACGGCAGCAGTTTTTTTCAAAAATATTTTTGCAAAATTCCCGGAAGTCATGACGATCCCTTTTTATAGAATAGTGAACAATGTTCATAAGATGTAGTGTGGCCTTGAGTGAAGTAAAGGTCAAGGTGCTAAATAACTTGGTTGAGCGCCGAATCTTTACGTCTATCTCGGGCTTAACGGTGCTTTTGAAAGAAGGGGTAGTTTTATTTTATTAAATGATTACAACAAGATCGTGGCGCGTTAACCTTTTGTTAACCATTTAAGCGCCAAACTTATGCAGGTGATCCGAGCGGGAGCTCGGGGTCACCACCCATAGAGGCTGGGGGACTATTGGTCTCAGTTGCGTACGATTTTCAATACTCAATCTGGTTTTATCCGAGGAGAGAAAATGGAAGACAATCGTATTATAAACTGTTTAAGAACGCTGCGGAAACGGACGGGGCCGCAGCACTATGTTCTTGGGGCCTGGACTCAACGGGATTATTCGCCTTCTGTCCTTATGGGCACTATCCATTCAATCAATTTTTTTCTTACCGGTGCAATTGCACTCGCTGACCCTATTATCGGGGTGATTGCGTGTGTGTTGTGCTTCGTGCTGATGATAATTGATCGGGAACGTAATCTTAAAGGTGACCGTTCGGGGTTGGATATGGCTCTTATTAAAATAGATGGAGCATCACATGCAAAAACGCATGCACAATGCCGTTTTGGTCAATCGCATAAGAGGAAAACTCTCTGCTGAATTCAAACATCCGAAGGATGTGGTCAGTATGGTCGATCTCTTGCGGATTTCCAAAAAACTCCATCCTCCAAGTATCTGAACACTCAGATGATAGCTGACTGAATATCGGGTCAGCCACGCGAGGTGAACCGGCTCTTAAACGAGCCGGTTTTTTTTATTTCCGGGCGCCCCCGTCTATCGTGATGGGTGGGTAAATATGGGGATGATCCACGAAGTATTATTCTGGTTTGTTTGTCGGTCAGCTGTTAGAATTTTTTTGCTATTGTATCCAGCGAGCTTCCCCCACCGTTAAGAGGTGGGGGAATTCGTATTGTTCCGGTCAGTTGTAAAGCTTTGAATGGAGGAAACGATGCCTAAAGACACTCACAATAATAACGGTTATGACTTCGAGAAGAATGTTTCGCGACGCGACATGATTGCAATGGCGGGGGCTGGTGCTGCAGTCGTCGGTTTGGGCGGCATCGGTTTTGGCGGTGGGGCATTGGCTGCGGCAGCAAAGTTCAAAATGGGTTCTGTTAAGGCGAACGGCCTTGATTTTCATTACCTTGAAGCGGGCAAGGGACCACTCGCACTTTGTCTACATGGCTTTCCAGACAGTCCGTACACATATCGTTATCTTTTGCCAGAACTCGCAAATGCGGGGTACCGGGCTGTTGCACCGTTTATGAGAGGCTATGCGCCGACCTCCGTTGCCGCTAATGGTGATTACAGTACCAAAACTCTGGCGGCTGATGTGAACGCATTGCACACTGCGCTCGGTGGTGGCGGGGATGCGGTGCTTATCGCCCATGACTGGGGTGCTGTGGCAGCCTTTGGCGCACTTGCCGAGGAGGAAAAAAACTGGCGACGCTCAGTTATCGAAGCTGTTCCGCCTCTCGCGGTCTTTGGTGAAATTGCTTTTTCATATGAACAAATAAAGCGGTCCTTTTATTTTTGGTTTTTCCAAATGGTGGTTTCTGACGGCATTGTTCCTGCGGGAGATCTCGCATTCATCGATGGCTTATGGGGCGACTGGTCGCCAGGCTATGATGCGAAAGAAGATTTGGCGAATGTGAAAAATTGTTTGCGGGATCCGGCTAATCTCAAGGCAGCGATGGGTTATTACCGTGATCTGTTTGATGCAAAGACGTTTGGTACGCCCGATGCGATGAACGCACAAGGTGCGGCCTGGGGGCGGCCAGTGCCACAGCCGGTGCTTTATCTGCACGGTAAGAATGATGGCTGCATTGCGCTTGATGCCGGGCCCGCTGCAAAAATCAAGGCGCTGATTGGTAAGGGGTCAGAGGTTGAGTTGGTCCCGGATGTTGGACATTTCCTTCACGTTGAAAAACCAAAAATTGTGAACGCCAAGATATTAAAATTCCTGGCTGGATGAAATCAGTCGGCAATTGATTGGACGCAGTTAAAAAATCCGGCTCTATAACAAGAGTCGGATTTTTTGTGGTGGGATTTTTTTGTTTTATATTCGCATCGATATTTGATGTCGTTCTAGCGATGGGCGACGACCTGAGCGTGGGAAATGGCGGGGGCGATACTTAGTGCCATGATCCGCCATTGGCGATCTGATTTTTCAAAAACAAGGGAGAAATTCAGGTGGAAGGGCTCGGTCGGCATATGTCCTTTGAGGTGAAGGTAGCCTTTTGCGTCAATCTTGGGGGTGGTGGTAAAAACCGGCGCATAGAGGAGTGCTGCTGAAATATCGAGTTTTCTTCTCCGATGGGCTGCAAAAATCTGTCCAAGCTTTTTTTGGGAGTTCATGTGCCTGAAAGATGGCGCACCGAGATCGCGCAACACGGAATAGTTGCCGGTGCGGTTGGCATGATTAAGGGCGCTTAAGCATCCATTGACCAGAATGGTGAGCTCATATGCATTGGGAGCTTTGGGGGTGGAATGGTGGCTGCCGGCCTGAGCGCGTCCCGGATTATTTACAGTTGGAGTTAGAATTACGCATAACAGCAATGCTGTTCTCAAATACAGTTTAAGGAGATTTTTTTTCTTATTCATTATTCTCATCCTGAAAATTTGTTTTTATGGCTTTCGTGCGTAAATTTCACCATGCCCAGCTTAGGCCAGCGCGGCCACCGACCGAGTTGGTCTTGAATCCGAAACCAAGACCGGCTGAGAAAAATACATCGTCTGTAACCCGGGCGGCGGCGCCAATCGCGATGGCATTTTCACCTTCGAAATTTCCCCAGTTGACGGAAAGGCTGTTGCTTTTATCCAGAGGAATGGGTTGCTGGCCAGCCATTGCAAACGCCATGGCCACACCTTCGGAGTTTTTCTGAATGCCTGCCTGGTTGCGCCTGATGTCACTGCGCAGTCCCGGTATTTCATCGATATGAGCGTGAAGTTCGTTTGACAGTTGGTTGATTGAGGTGGTGTTGTTTGTGATGTTGGTTGTGTTGGTGCCGACGGACGTTCCGAGATTATTGATGTCAGTGCGGTTGGTTGCGATGTTCGTCCTATTGGTCGCGATATTTGTGGTGTTGCCGGCGATGTTGGTTGTGTTGGTCGTGATATTTGTTGTGTTTGCGCCGACGCTGGTTGTTAAATTGTTGATGTCGGTACGGTTGGTCGTAATGTTTGTTGTGTTGCCTGCAATATTGGTCGTGTTGGTTGTAATGTTGCCGGCATTGGTCGCGATGCCCGTGGTGTTCTGATTAATGCCCGTGGTGTGTCCGTTCACGACGGTGGTCAGATTGGTTATGTTGGTGGTGTTTGCGTCAACACTCGTTGTCAGATTGTCGATGTCGGTGCGGTTGGTCGTGATGTTTGTTGTGTTGCCTGCGATATTGGTCGTGTTGGTCGCAATGTTTCCGGCATTGGTGGTGATGTTGGTGGTGTTGATTGCGATGTTCCCGGCATTTGTCCCGATATCTGTTGAGTTTTGAGTGATCCGGGTATCAAAGCCGTTCACGGTGGTGGTCAGGTTCGTTATATTGGTCGTATTGGTTGTGATATTTGCACTGTTGGTCGCAATATTTGAAAATGTCTGGCCACCGTCCGAAGCGATATTGCCATTAGCATCTGTTGTCAGCAGCTCGAGATTACCGGTTTGTGCTGCCAGACTTGCCGCCGATGTGACGCCGCTCACGGTCAGCTCATTGGTACTTGTGCCGATTGAAATCTGGTTTGTACGGGTGGTTTGTGCCCCGACGCCAATTGCCGCGGAGTTATCAAAGCCCGCTCCAGCCCCCTGGCCAAGTGCCAGAGAACCCGCTCCGGTTGCCGCAGAACCCTGACCGAAGGCGCTCGAATTCGTGCCACTGGCCTGGGCACCCTGGCCGGTGGCTGTTGAGCTGATGCCACTTGCCTGTGCCGCCATGCCGACAGCGGTTGAGAGGTCGCCAAGGGCGCGTGAACTGGCGCCTGCGGCAAAACTTGCAGCACCCGATGCGTTTGCTCCCTGGCCAAAGGCGCTTGAATTACCGGATAATGCCTGTGCTCCCTGGCCGAATGCTGAGGCGTTGTCGGCATCTGCCTGGGATGCCTGACCAACTGCGGTTGAAAGATTGCCAAGACCGCTGGCACCTGCGCCAATTGCGACGGCGGCAGCACCTGTGGAATTTGCCGCCTGGCCAACTGCTACCGAACTTGTTCCGCTTGCTGTGGTGCCTTGCCCGACCGCTGTGGCGTTATCTGTGCTTGCAGTCGCACCTTGTCCAATTGCGGTGGTCAGTGCGGCGTCTGCGGCGGCATCATGACCGTTGGCTGTTGAGTGGATACCGGAAGCGTTTGCGAGCTCGCCGGTTGCGGTTGATTGAAAGCCTGAGGCGACGGCGTTCAGTCCGCAGGCTGTGGATGATGCGCCGGTGCCAGCAACGCAGGCTTGCGCCTGGGCAGGGGAATTAAGGGCTTGGGCGATGAAAAATATGCAAACCATCCAGACAAAACATGCCTTCGGTTTTATACTCAGCATGGTTTGGGGTGATGAGTTCTGGTATTTATGGTGTGGTTTTTGGATTGGATTATGGAAGAGGGAAAAAGGCATTGTTACGCATCCCGACATTTACAAGATTTACTTATGCGCGGCTGATTTGAAACTTACTGATCACAATCATTGGTCGCATTAACATTAATAAATACAACTAAAGGTAGTGTATTAAGATTGTGTTAATGGTGTCGGAGGGGGCGGGTTGATGCTGCTTTGGTGATATGGGAATTAAGCATAGGCACGATTAATAGGCGCGCGCTTTGTTTTTTTATCCGATTTCGGCACATTTCCAGCACGCACAGGCTATAATGATCGAACGTAACACTTGGGAAACCATGTTTGGGCTATATTTGTAGTCCGGCATATATTTCCGTGTCCGGATCTTTTTCGCGATACGGGTAAGTTGTGTGAATTTTAATACCGGGTTTATGGAGTTCGTTATGAGTAATAGTCGCCGTTATTCGTCATCTGGGAATCGTCCTGGCGGGGTTGAGAAATCTACGCGCGTGACGGATTTGAGGTCAAAGCGCGGCGAAGAAAATGCCGGCTCTGGCCAACATGTGCAGACGGCAGAAGATAGTGTCGTTGATGCATGTGTTGATCACGCCCATGCGGTGGCACGGGTGCATGGTGCGCCTGAAGTTATGCTGGAGCATCTTGTTCATGCATTGGCGCGTGTACCGGAGGCTGCCGGCGTTCTTGAAGAGCTTGGGCTTGATGTTGATACTATCAGGCGCGAAAGTGCGGCTATTATTGCCGCAGACATTCCGGTTGGCGAGCACGACTCCAAACGGGAGTTGTATGTTTCAAATGAATTTACAGCGGTACTTCATCTGGCGGCGGCAAATGCAAGCCGACAGGGTGAGGCTGAGATATCTGTATGGGACCTTGTCGAGGCCATTAGCGGCTTTGATGATGGATTGGCCGCGGTGCGGCTCCTCAAACAAGGGGCGAGCAGTAGTTCTTCGCGGCATAATACGGCTCGGCGCGATGGCGAACCGCGCAGACGCGACAGGGCGCGATATGAACGCACAGATAGAAACCGTCCCGCGCAACAGTTTGCGTCCTCGTCTTTTGATTCGAATGTGGCGTCGGACGAACTTTTACAGCAGGGGTTGGCAGCAATTGAAACCGCTTTGCATCGCCAATCAGCACCTCAGGTGCAGAGCGATCCCAGGTTAGATGAAAAGTTTGAGCTTCTTGATGCGCGGATGTCAGGTTTGCTTGATCATCGTGACCGGGAAATAAATGATCTTAAAGAACTGATTGCATCGATTGGTGGCGGGCGTGAAAGTGAGCAAACCAGGGCCGTCCACGCTGACCTCATTGCCTTGCGTGAAGCGGTTGAGATGCGGGACAAACAAGATAATTCGAGAGCGTTGCATGCGGAGCTCGCGGAGCTGCGTGAAGCGGTTGAGATGCGGGACAAACAAGATAATTCGAGAGCGTTGCATGCGGAAATAGCGTCATTGCGTGCGTCGCTTGATAGCCGGGACAACGAGTTGCGGGATGCAACGGCTCATCTCGGTCATAGACTAGACGCGGTTAAAGAGGATGTAGGTTTAATCGCCGCGGATCCTCAAGCCGGGCTCCGGGATGAAATTCGCGCACTTTCAGAACGAATTGACGGTTCGGGAAGCAAGGAGGTTGCAAACCTGTCGACGAGTTTCAACAAGCGATTTGTCAATATGGAAACTCTTTTTGACACGCGTCAGGGCGAGATGGTCGGTTTGCATTCAAACCTTGGAAAAGGGGTTGATGAGCAGGGGGCGCGTCTGCGGGGCCTTGAAGCGCGTCTCAAGGATGAGCACGATCAGACCCAGGATGAGCTTCGCGCCATTCGCGGTTTTCTTGAAAAAATAGCAATATCCGTTGATGGGTTTGGCGAACAAATTGACCGGCTGCGTCTTGATCACATCGGTGATATGAGCGTGGTCTCAAATCAGCTCGAAGATATTTACTGGCATGTTTACCAGCGCGGGCGTTCCGGGGGAGCGTCCTCACTTAGTGATAAGACCGGGAATGGGCACGGTCCTGCGGCTCTCCGATCAAGGCCATCAAAGAAATTTGCGCGGCCTCGTAAATCTTCCCTGCCGCCTCAGGGACAGGGACGCATTATTCCGACGCGCGATAATTTGAGCGCTGGCGGGTCACAGAGCGATGACATATTTGAATATCAGGCGCCGGCGGAGAAAAAACTCGTTATTGACGCTGAAACAACGCAGCATGTTGCGCGTCGGTTCGCCGGCAAGACGCGAGATGGCAGAGATGCGCGGAGCCCGCATGGTTCAACGGATCATGGGCAAGCTCGCGTCGACCGGGATGATAATGGCGACCGGATAGTCTACCGCGGTAAGAAAATTCGGCGTACGCGAAGTTCAGCGAAGCAGGTGAATAAAGGTAAATCATTGCGTGATCGTCTTCTTCATCGTGGTGCGCAGATCAAGGATCAGTATAAGTCGGGGTCTATGCAAAAGAGCGAGACCTCCGAGCCTGGAAGCGAGGGACCTCCCAATTGGGGGCGGCGTTTTTGGGATGATGTTAAGGGCCTCTTCCGGGATGATGATCCGCGCTGGACGGACTGGCGCAAATAGGTGCTGGTACCCAATAGGCCTAATTCTTTTTGGTAGATGGTCTTGGGCGTTTGTGAGACATTACCCTAACTCTATTGCCGTTACGCAATTGTTCATGCGCACGTACCCAAATAAACCTTCCAGCACGTTCGAGTTTTGAACCTGTTGTGGCAGCTTCGGCAGCTTCGTCAAGGGCTGCCCTTACCTTATTTTGATCGAGTCGTTCGCTCATTGGTCATCCCAAAACTCTGCGGGTTTAAATTCATTTTCTAAACTATCATAAACATACCAGTCATCAACGATAGGCTTGTAAATATTGTTCAGATAATCAAGACTTTTCTGGAATCGCCTTCGAATGATTTTTTCTGGGATATCATGTCCGCCATTTTCTACCCGCCGTGCAACCCGCGCAATCGAATCCTCTACGGATGGCAATCTGAGATAAATCAGTGATACCCAATATCCCTGTTTTTGCCAGATCGGAATCTTCCTAGAATAGTTTAATGTAGCAAGTGTCGTTTCAAACATAAACTCGGTTCCATCATTGACCAATGCATCAATTTGGATCAACATTTCTCGTCCAGCACGCATTTCCTGGATTGGTTTGGGCAAATTCTCCGAGTCTAGTTCTCGCGCTATTTCATCAGCATTGATAAACTCCAATCCTTCCCGCGCATGCGCAAAATATTTATTAGCAAAGCTGGTTTTCCCCGCGCCATTCGGTCCAGCGACTATAATTATTTCTGGCACGGGCTAACTCTTCGCCTCATCCACCTTGTCGGCGTCGATGTAAAGATCCTCGCCCATCTCCTTGAACTTGTCTGACATGTCCGCCATGCCCTGCTCTTTGTCATTGAGCTTGGCGGCGTAGTCGCGCACGTCCTGGGTGATCTTCATGGAACAGAATTTCGGTCCGCACATGGAGCAGAAATGCGCCACTTTGTGGGCGTCCTTTGGCAGGGTTTCGTCGTGGAAATTTTTGGCGGTGTCGGGATCAAGGGAAAGATTGAACTGATCGGCCCAGCGGAAATCAAAGCGCGCGCGAGAGACCGCGTCATCGCGGAGCTGTGCTGCTGGATGACCCTTGGCAAGATCTGCCGCATGCGCCGATATTTTATAGGTGATGACACCGACTTTTACGTCGTCGCGGTTGGGAAGGCCAAGATGCTCTTTTGGCGTGACATAGCAAAGCATTGCCGTGCCGAACCAGCCGATCATAGCGGCACCAATGCCAGATGTGATGTGATCATAGCCGGGTGCGATATCGGTTGTCAGAGGGCCTAATGTGTAGAAGGGGGCTTCGCCGCATATCTCCAGCTGTTTCTCGACATTGACCTTGATCTTGTGCATGGGCACATGGCCGGGGCCTTCGATCATGACCTGGCAGCCTTTGGCGAGCGCGATTTTGGTGAGCTCACCCAATGTTTCAAGCTCGGCAAATTGCGCACGGTCATTGGCGTCTGCAATGGAGCCCGGCCGCAAGCCGTCACCTAATGAGAAGGATACGTCATAGGCGCGCATGATGTCGCAAATATCCTCAAAATGCTCATAGAGGAAGCTTTCGCGGTGATGGGCAAGGCACCATTTGGCCATGATAGAGCCGCCGCGCGACACAATGCCGGTGACGCGGTCAGCGGTAAGGTGGATATAGCCGAGACGAACGCCAGCATGAATGGTGAAGTAATCGACGCCCTGTTCGCATTGCTCAATGAGGGTGTCGCGGTAAACTTCCCAGGTCAGTTTAACCGGGTCGCCGTCGACTTTTTCGAGCGCTTGATAAATCGGCACCGTGCCGATGGGGACGGGGCTGTTTCTAAGTATCCATTCCCGCGTATTGTGAATATTGCGACCCGTTGAGAGATCCATGACATTGTCAGCACCCCAGCGAATGGCCCAGACCATTTTCTCGACCTCTTCTTCAACAGACGAGGTGATGGCGGAGTTGCCTATATTTGCGTTCACTTTTGTGAGGAAATTGCGACCGATAATAACCGGTTCAAGCTCCGGGTGGTTGATGTTAGCGGGGATGATTGCGCGGCCACGGGCGATTTCGCTGCGGACGAATTCCGGCGTGATGTGCTCGGGGATTTCAGCACCGAAGCTCTCGCCTTCTTCAAGGGCTTGTTCGGCCCGGTCGAGGGGGGCTTTGCGACCGATGTTCTCGCGGTGGGCAACGAATTCCATTTCGGGTGTGATGATGCCGAGACGGGCAAATTCAAGCTGGGTTATGGGCTTGCCGCTCAAGCCCCGTTTGGGTGCGCGAATATTGGGGAAGGCGCGGGCGAGGTGGCTGCCTGATACATTGCCATTGTCTTCGGGTTTGATTTCCCGGCCTGCGTAAGTTTCGACATTGTCAAAGAGGCCGTCATGTTGGTCGCGCCGATTATCCCACCAGATGTCACGAATGGGTGGCAGGCCTTTTTCAACATCAATGCTTGCGGCTGCATCAGTGTAGGGGCCTGAGGTATCATAAACCCGGAAATCGGGCTCGTCCGCACCTTTGCTTAGATTGATCTCGCGGAGGGGAACCTTGATATCATCGGAGCCTTCTGGCGATGAATAGACTTTTTGGCTCTCAGGCAGTGGCCCCATGGATCTTTTGGGAAGCTGGGATGAGAATTCATCGCCCTTGTCATTGCCTTTGCTTGCGCCTTTATCATGGATATTCATTTGGTTTTGGTACTCTCCGGTCCTAAATCAGTGGGGGAATTGCTTTGGCGGGCCATTTGACCCGCCAACTGAATTTGGTTGTGTTTGATCGGTGATCTTACGTCATATAACCATACCAGGTCAAAAGGGCACCCAGTAAACCGACGATGCTTATTGTCACGGGCAACTTGCCACTGTGCTCTTCGAGCATGGATGTGCCCATTTTCGATACGAGATTGGGGAAGGTCATGCGGAAGATACCACCTGCTATGGCCAGCCAGCCAAAAATAGTGACGATAACGGGCCAGTCCATGACCCAGACATTATGGCTTATGGTAATGGCCAGGCCAGTCACCAGTGTCAAATTTCCGGCCAGATATATGAGTGCCGTGCTATCCATAAACTCGCGCGCCATGGTGACATAGGCTTCGCGGTTTATGATCATTCCGAAGGTCGCGATGAGAAGTACAGGGCCCAATAATTGAGCAATCCAATATGAGGTGGCCATGGAAAACCCCTTTCAATAAACGTTGCGACCTGCTTATGAGGTCGCCCCGGCGTGTCGATATGTATGATTTGGTGTGTCTGACTATCGGGGGCAAGATCTGATCGTCCGAATTTTGGAACAATCGGATGGAGATACAACTCGTGAGGCGGGGTAAATAGCCATAGAAAAATGATCTTACACAGAGATTAGGCAATGCGAGACCGGATTATCCTGGAAATTGCAAGTTTTCTCAGGGACAACCGGGGATCTTGGCCATCATGATCTGGTTGTTGGTGGTGTATTTGCGTCTAACTCTTATGAAAAACTATCTCAGGCGCCGGGCAATAATATTATCTAAAATGCCCGGTGAGCAATCATCCGGGCCACCTTCGCCGCATTCAAAGAAATCCAGCGTATTGCTTCGTAGCGTATAGGCACAGGAATATTCGCAATTAAGCCATGTGCCGCCGGGCAGACGCACCTGATCGCCGGTTGGGCCGGGACGTACGGGTGCCGAGATGGTTCTGAAATCAAACTGGCTTTCGGCCGTGATCCAGCGATAGTCATCCTGATGGCCACGCCGTCCTGCATCGGCTGGAACTGCCAGAGTTGCGAACAGGCTGGCTGCCATAATTCCACCCAGGATGGTTTTGATTGGTGAAGAGGCCAATTTTTTATCGCGCATGGCTAGTCCTTTTGAAACTGATTTCAATATTATCTGCGCAAATTATAGCAGATTTTTCAATTCATATCTGTCTGCATTGTTGGTGGGGTGAAGTTTATCAGGATATTGTGGTATTTTTGATGGGGTGTTGCTTATGGAACTGGTCACATTGAGCTGGGGTGATGGGTGGCCATGGCCAGGCAGATGTCTTGCACCTGGAAAGGTGCTGACGGAGTGGGAATTTCTGCCCAGCCATGACGTTTGTGAGCTGTCTGAAATTTGTCAGATCAGCAAACAATAATATCATTGTCTAAAGTTTCAGTCGCTATTTTCTCCAATTGTCTCCCAAAAGTCTAGGAATTCTTCGCGGTACGCATTGTCGCAGCCGCCAAAACAGCTGACCCATGTCCCGCCCGGTCCACGTACCTGTTTGTGACCGCGATGATAGCGGATGGACGTATATGCGGTGCCATTGTCGTAACCGCTTTTGACACGGATTTGTTTTGTGTGGTGTTTGCCACTTTGCTTTGCGTTGGGGGTGATAAAACTGGCAACGCCCACAATAAGGAGCGCCCATATGAAATATTTAATGGCGGGGCGGTTCATATCGTAATCTCCTGGGTTCGCTGGGTTCGCTGGGTTCGCTGGGTTCGCTGGGTTCGCCGGTTTCGCTGGTTTGAGGGGGCCAGCCGAGGTTTGATTTCAAGGTTTTGTAATCCTAGCCTTACGTTGAGAGCAATTGCCAATCGATTTTTCGTGATCAGGTTTAAATGTTTTTGTTGATCGGGACCCAAAATTCGGGCATTGGCAGATGGAATCTTGTCATTCCCAGGTTTATCAGCCAGGGATGGGCATTATGGAGGCATGATCTCTGGTTGGTTTTCGCGGACGTGGTGGAATTGGTATACACAAGGGACTTAAAATCCCTCGGGCGTGAGCCCATGCGGGTTCAAGTCCCGCCGTCCGCACCAAAGGCTTTTTTCAAAGCAAAACGACACCAGCAATTGGGGTAGGAGATGAGCGGCAGTCGTTTAAGGGGTTTTGCGAAGCGAAACACCTGCGGCAGTCATTTCGCAGAAATGACGAGAGCACTAAAGAAACGATGAGAGCGTTTTGGATGGTTTGAAGTCTCTCTCTGAGCGCAACATTGGCTGCTCCGATTATTGGGTTATTGAAATTTATGGCATCTGAACAATCATCATCCGGGCAATCCTTCCCGTCAATGAATGGCTACAGGGTTGGCTATGCCAAGGGCAAAGGTGAGTTTAGGGTTTATATTTGTCTGGCTCTATGCGCAATATTCATAGGGTTCTGGATTGTAAGCAGTAGTGAAATCCTGCTGGTTCTAGCGTTCTTCTTTGGTGGGGCTAGCTATTATTTTTACCCGCTTGTTGAGACCGGTAAAATGCGCCTCGGTGCGGGGGAACACGGTATCTTTATCGAGGGGCTCGGAATTATTCCGTGGCGGTCTATTAAAAGCATCACGCAAAGCATGTATTCAATACGAACCATTGACGTGAACGAGCTTAATATCAAACTTGCCGGGCCTTTGCCCAAGATGCTGATGGCCGATTGGCGCTCTTTGCCGCGCTACCGGCTTTTGATGAAACTTCCGTGGTCGATGGGGCGTGAGAATATTGTGCGGGTGAAGCTTGAGCCGTTTGAGAGTACGCCTGATGAGATTGTCGATGCGCTAAAGCGTAACTGGCGCTATTTCGGTCGATGAACCGAGCCGGGAAATAATGAGGTCGACCAATATATAAGGACGACTAATGGATTGGGTTGATGAAGGCATTGTGCTGTCACAGCGGCCGCACGGGGAAACAAGCTCTATCGTCGAAATTTTTACGCGGGAGCGTGGGCGGCATCTGGGGCTGGTTCGTGGCGGGCGCTCGCGGACAAGGCGACCCATTTTGCAGGTTGGCAATCATGTTGACGTAACGTGGCGAGCACGGCTTGAAGATCATCTCGGACAATTCACAGTCGAGCTCCGACATGGTTATGCAGCGGAAGTTATGACCGACCGCATGGCGCTTGCGGGTCTGTCTTCTCTTTGCGCGATGGGGCGGCTACTGCCTGAGCGCGACCCGCACGGCAATCTTTATGAGATTTCATTATTTGTTCTGAGCTTCATGGAAGACGAGCATGTCTGGCCCTCGCTTTTGGCGCGCTGGGAACTGGCCTTGCTTGATGAGCTGGGGTTTGGGCTTGACCTGAAGAGTTGCGCAGCGATGGGGGGCACGGATGATCTGATTTATGTTTCACCAAAATCCGGGCGCGCGGTGTCGCGGGATGCGGGCGAGCCCTATAAGGACAGGCTGTTGGCGCTGCCTGCATTTTTACGCGAAGGGCGTCAAGGGGACCCGGAGCCAGATGATGTTCTCAATGCCATGACGCTCTTGGGGCATTTTTTTAACAAGCATATATTTTTCCCGCGCGAAATTGAAATGCCTGAGGTGCGCGCGCGCCTGATGGGGTATTTGAAGAAGAAGGGCGGCTGACGGGGAGCCACCGTCAATTAAGCACCTTCCGTAGTCAAAGTTGATTTAAGCCACTTCGTTGACCTTTGTGATTTCGGCGATCTCCGCCCGGCCCAATGCCTTGGCAGGGGATTTGAAGCGCTTGCCGAGTGCTTGCGCCACGGCCTTGTGGGTCACCGCACCTCGATAGACATTAAGTCCGGCACGCAGGCCAGCGTCGATACGCAGTGCGTTTTCAATACCCATATCGGCCAGTTTTGTGACATAGGGGAGAAGCGCATTATTAAGCGCATCGCTGCTCGTGCGGGCGACAGCGCCCGGCATATTGGTCACGCAATAATGGATGACACCGTCCACGACATAGGTTGGCTCGGCGTGGGTGGTGGGGCGTGAGGTCTCGGACAGGCCACCCTGGTCAATACCAATGTCGACAATCACGGCACCGGTTTTCATGGCGCGGATGTGCTTGCGGGTAATGAGTTTGGGCGAAGCGGCACCGGTGATGAGCACCGCACCTATTACGAGATCGGCTCTCTTGAGCTCTGTTTCGATATTTTGTTTTGACGAATGCAAGGTCTTGAGGCGGCTGCCATAGTTGGCCTGGAGTGTCCGCAGGCGGTTGGGGTTGATATCTAGCATGGTAACGTCGGCACCCAGACCCATGGCCATTTGGGCTGCGTTCTCACCTGCCATGCCGCCACCGATGATAACGACATTTGCGGGGAGCACACCCGGTGCGCCGCCAAGCAGCACACCGCGCCCGCCACCTGCCATTTCCAATGCGTGGGCACCGACCTGAACCGAGAGCCTTCCCGCGATTTCGCTCATCGGCGCAAGCAAGGGCAGGCGACCAGCTGCGTCCGTTATGGTCTCAAAGGCGATGGCCGTCGCGCCGCTTTTTATAAGCGCGGACGTGGTTTTTGGCAGGGCGGCCAAATGGAGATAGGAAAAAATGGTTTGTTCTGGCCCAAGCCACGATAATTCTTGCGTGGAAGGCTCCTTGACCTTGACGATGAGATCTGAGCCTTTGAACAGCTTTTGCGGGTCTTTTTCGACCTTCGCGCCAGCCTGGACGTAGTCTTTGTCGGTAAAGCCTATTGAAGCTCCAGCATTTTTCTCAACGATAACCTGATGCTCATGGCTGACAAGTTCGGCAATACTGGGCGGCGTCAGGGCTACGCGATATTCATGATTCTTAGTTTCCTTGGGGATGCCGATGCGCATGAAAACCCTCCGATCATAAAGTGCTCCACATAATATGGAGTCATTCAAATTATTTGCTTCCTGGTGGGGTATGTCCAGAAAACCCGCCAATCATCATTAAGATATAGGAACATCATTAAGATATAGGAAGCCGAATTAGGTGCTGCCATGGTGGGGCAATCACGATTTGGTATTTATGCCACTTGAGGCGGGATTAAAGGCGCGGTAACGGTAGGCATGGCTGACGATTCGATTATAGAAAATGGTGGCTCAATTGAGCCCGTAAATCTGCGGGAAGCGCTTGAAGAGCGTTATCTTGCCTATGCGCTATCAACGATTATGCACCGGGCATTGCCTGATGTGCGTGACGGGTTGAAGCCAGTGCACAGGCGGCTTGTCTATGCCATGTCGGAACTGAAGCTTAATCCTGAGGGCGGCTTCAAGAAATGCGCCAAGATTGTTGGTGAGGTGATGGGTCAATATCATCCGCACGGCGATCAGGCCATTTATGATGCGTTGGCGCGGCTCGCCCAGGATTTTGCCGTGCGCTATCCGCTGATCAATGGTCAGGGTAATTTCGGCAATATTGACGGGGATAACCCGGCCGCCATGCGTTATACGGAAGCCAAAATGACGGCTGTAGCTTCCGCACTTCTTGACGGCATTAATGAAGACACAGTTGATTTTCGCGAAACTTACGACGGTGAGGATTCTGAGCCGGTTGTTTTACCGTCCAATTTCCCAAACCTCCTTGCCAATGGCTCAACCGGTATCGCGGTGGGCATGGCGACTTCCATTCCGCCCCATAATATTGATGAGCTTTGTAGCGCCTTGCTTCATCTCATTAAATTTCCGAACGCGACCACTCAGAAATTGGTTGATTTTATTCCAGGCCCGGACCTGCCCACGGGCGGCATTATTGTCGAAGGTCGGGAGGCGATTGTTCAGACTTATAAAACGGGCCGGGGCAGTTTCAGGGTGCGGGCATGCTGGGAGGTTGAGCAGACCGGGCGGGGCGGCTATCAGGTTGTTGTTACGGAAATTCCCTATCAAGTGCAGAAGTCACGCCTGATTGAGAAGATTGCCGAATTGATGATGGCCAAACGTCTGCCGCTGGTGGGTGATATTCTTGATGAGAGTGCGGAAGATGTTCGCATTGTAATCGAGCCCAAGAGCCGGACTGTTGACCCGCTGGTTTTGATGGAATCTCTCTTTAAATTGACCGAGCTTGAAAACAGGTTGTCGCTCAATATGAATGTCTTGTCGGCGGGACAGATTCCAAACGTTCTCAGTCTGCATGGCGTCTTGACCCAATGGCTTGCGCACCGCAAGGAAGTGCTGATCAGGCGGTCAGAATTCCGCCGTAAGAAAATCGAGCATCGTCTTGAAGTGCTTGATGGTTATCTCATTGCCTTCCTTAATCTCGATGAAGTTATCAAGATTATTCGCGAGGAAGACCACGCCAAGGCGATCATGATGGAGCGGTTTAAGCTCACGGATGTGCAGGCCGAGGCGGTTTTGAATATGCGTCTGCGGGCATTGCGCAAGCTCGAAGAGATCGCTATTCGTGAAGAACATTCAAAGCTGACGGTCGAGCTTGGTGAGATCATGACGCTTTTGGGCTCAGAGGAGCTGCAATGGAAACGCATTTCAGACCAAATTCGTGAAACGCGCGCGAACTTTGGTGCCAAGACTGATATTGGCAAAAGGCGCACTCAATTTGCTGATGCACCAACTATCGAGGTTGATCTTGATCAGGTGATGATTGAGAAGGAACCGATTACGCTTATTCTTTCTGACAAGGGCTGGATCCGTGCCCTGCGCGGTCATCAGGACGATCTTGGCAAGGTGCAGTTCAAGCAGGGCGACCGCCTCAAGGTTGCCGTGAAAGCGCAGACGACCGACAAGATTGTGCTCTATGCTACCAATGGCAAGTTCTTCACACTCGCTGCCGACAAGCTGCCTGGCGGTCGGGGGCATGGTGAGCCGGTGCGTCTCATGCTCGATCTGGAAGAAAGTGCTGACATTATCACCGTCTTTGTGCATCAGCCTGACCGGAAGCTTTTGGTCGCCTCAACCGCTGGTAACGGCTTTGTTGTGGCAGAAAAAGATATTGTCGCGATGACGAAAAAAGGCAAGCAGGTGCTTAATGTGTCGGGTGGTGATGAGGCGATTGTTGTTGCGCCCGCGCATGGTGATACGGTTGCGGTGATCGGCGAGAACCGCAAGATGCTGGTATTTCCCTTAAGCGAGGTCAATGAAATGACGCGCGGTAGGGGGGTCCGTTTGCAACGCTATAAGGATGGCGGTGTGTCAGATGTGAAGGTCTTTAATAATGCGGATGGTCTGACATGGCTTGATGCGGCGGGGCGGGTCTTTAAGGCCGACGATTTGATGGAGTGGCGCGGTGCGCGCGCTCAGGCCGGTCGGATGGCGCCGAAAGGTTTTCCGCGCAATAACAAGTTTGGTAGCGTGCTTTAGACGGTCTAATCGCGGCGGATCCAGCCATCTGCGGTGAGATGTTCCTGGGGGGTGAATTTCGTCTTGTATTTCATTTTGTCTGACTGTGCGATCCAATAGCCAAGATAGACGAAGGGCAGTTTTTGGCTGGCTGTATAATTAATTTGCTCCAGGATCATATAGGTGCCGAGACTCCGTTCGGCCTCATCTGGATCAAAGAAGCTATAGACCATTGAAAGGCCATCTCCCAGGTTATCTGATAATGCGACGGCTTTCAGGGGCCAGCTTTCAAAGTCGCATTCCTCACATTCCAATGCGCCCTCTGGGCGTTGGCGATATTCTGTGATCTGGGTGTCGATAATACTGTCCTCAACCATCATGCGGTAATCGAGAACGGACATGTCGGCCATGCCGCCGCTTTCGTGACGGGCGTCGATGTAATCACGGAAGATGGTGTATTGTTCGGTGGTGATTTGGGGGGCTATTCTTTTGGCGACCAGGTCGCGGTTTTTCTTTAAAACCCGTTTTTGAGATTTTGTCGGGCGAAATTCGGTGGCCAATACACGCACGGATACGCAGGCGGAGCATTCCTCGCAATAGGGCATATAGGCGATGTTCTGGCTTCGCCTGAAGCCGTCACGCAAGAGATTGTCGACGATGATGCTTGGTTTATCAAGGGTGAGGTGGGTGAAGAGTTTGCGCTCGGATTTGTCAGCCAGATAGGGACAGGGCTGGGGGGCCGTTATGTAGAAGTCGGGGAAATTTTTCCGTTGTTCTGTCACAATTTCTCTTTTCGTAACATTTGCCCTCACGACCTATGCCATCAATTCCTATTGCCAGAATATGCGAGCTCAGTGGTCAATATCAAGATCAGATTTTCGCTATTTGCCAAACAGTGAGCATTGGCCTGGATTGGCTGCGCATTTCAGGCCTTGTTAGAGCCCAAAATAATAGGGTGCGAGCAACGAATAGGTCAGCCACAATAATATAACCAGCGGGGCACCGCCCTTCATAAAATCGCCAAATGTGTAATTGCCGGGCCCCATGACCATCAGATTGGTTTGATAGGCAATGGGTGTTGCGAAGGAGCAATTAAGCGCGAATATCAGACCGTAAACAAAGGGAGTTGGATCGACGCCCATTTGCTGGGTGGCGCTTAATGTTACCGGTGTCATGAGTGCGGCCGTGGCCTGATTCGACAAGAAATTTGTGAGAATGGCAGTGACAAGAAAAAGTGATGAGAGGAGTACGGCCGGACCATGGACGGCGACCTGATCGACGACCGTGCGGGCCAATACCTCGGCTCCTCCCGTTACGCGCAATGCCTCTGAAAGGGCAAATGCAGTGCCGATGAGGAGATAGATGCGCTGGTCGATGGCGCGGGTTACCTGCTGGAGATTGAGACATCCGGTAAGAACAAGAGCCAGCGCGCCTGTGATTGCGCTTACCACGATAGGTAGAATACCGGTTGCGGCTGTAAATATGGTGACAGCGAATATTAATATTGCGCGGGTTGCGTGATGTGCCGTTGGCAATTCCTCTAAGCTCCAGCCGCCGAAATAGAGGTCGCTTCTTTGGCGTACATTACGTACGTCATCGCGTTCGCCCATCAGGAGCAATACGTCACCGGCTTCAAGGTGGATGCTTTGCTTTGGTTGGCGCAGCATGCGACGGCGGCGCTCAATACCAACCAGTTTAACGTTTTTGCCGAGACGCAGCGCCACCTGTTCAAATTTTAGCCCGAGGAGGCGGGAACTTGGCGCGATGACGGCCTCCGCCAGAACCATGTGCTCGCGACCTGGTAATGCAGCTTTGATATCGACCGATGGCTCCTGGCTATCAGTGCTTTTTCTTTTTGATTGATAGATGCCGGAGGGGTCGGTGAGGGCACTGATTAGTGCCCGCCTTGTTGCGGCGACGCTGACTATGTCGCCATCTTTGAGGGTCAGGTCTTCAATCGGCCGCATGAAGGTTTTTCCGTCGCGGTGAACCATGCGCACGGTCATGTCTTTTATAGTGGAGAAAAAACCGGCTTTTGATTTTGCGCCGAGCCATGGATGATCAGCCGTAATTTCGAATTCGGTCAAGAACTGTTTGCCCCTGATACGGCTTTCAAGCTCAGATTCACGAGCCTGGGTATGGACGATACGGGGCAGAATAAAAATTACGTAAAGTGCGCCGACGCTGGCCAGAACCGAGCCCATTATGGAAAAGTCGAAAAAGCCGATTTTGCCAAACCCAGTGCCTTCGGCGATGGCAGCGACGATTAGATTTGATGATGAGCCGATGAGGGTTGTCATGCCGCCGAGGATGGATATGAAACTGAGGGGCATCAGCACCCGGCCGAGGTTCATGCCGATTGCCAAAGCCATCGCGCTCATGATCGGGATGAAGATTACCACGACGGGGGTATTATTGAGAAAGGCACTTGTTATGCCGGCTACGATCAAGGTCGCGGCGAAGGCAATGGCGGGTTTGGAATTGCCGAATTTTGCTACCATTTTCGTTGGGCGCTCAATGGCGCCGGTTTGAAAAAGTCCCTGACCGATGATGAGGAGGGCTAATATGGTGAAGAGTACGGGATTGGCAAAGCCCGCCAGAATTTGGGTCGGTCCGAGCAGGTTGTTGCCGTTCGGGTCATTGACCGGGGAAAACGTGAAAAAGAGAAGCAGGGTGGCGACTATGCCGATGGCGCTGATTTCGATTTGCAGGCGGTCGACCGCAAGGACAATGATAGCTCCCAGAATGATAAAATAAGAGCCCCACATCTGGAATGCGCTGGCATGGCTGGCGAGATCTTGAGCGGTCATGTTTTGTGGATCAGGGTGTTTGGTGGATAAGGGTAGTTTGTTAGTTCAGGGGGCGTTTTGATTGAATAAGCTTAGTTGATTTTAGTTTATATCGAAATAGCACTGGTTATTTATATTGTTGTTCTTTTTGCGCTCCAATTGAGCCTTTGGATAGTATGCAGGCTTTGCCGGTAGGTCGCGGGCCTTAGCTATTCGATAGTTTGCGGGCTGCGTCACGCGCAAAATATGTCAATACGCCGTCAGCTCCCGCACGCTTGAAAGTCATCAGGCTTTCCATCATCACCTCATCCCGGTCGAGCCAACCGTTTTCAACGGCGGCCATAAGCATGGCATATTCACCGGACACCTGGTAGGCGAAGGTGGGAGCGCCAAACTCGTCCTTGATGCGCCGCAGAATATCGAGATAGGGCATGCCGGGTTTGACCATGATCATGTCGGCCCCTTCATTGAGGTCGAGGGCGGCTTCGCGCAGGGCCTCATTGGAGTTGGCGGGGTTCATCTGATAGGTGCGCTTGTTGCCTTTAAGGGCACTGGATGAGCCCACAGCATCGCGGAAGGGGCCATAAAAGGCAGATGCATATTTGGCGCTATAAGCCATGATTTGAGTGCCCTCATGGCCTGCGTCCTCAAGGGCCAGGCGGATGGCGCCGATACGTCCGTCCATCATGTCAGAGGGGGCGAGGATATCGCATCCCGCTGCTGTCTGATTTAAGGACTGGCGGATGAGAGCTTCTATTGTTTCATCATTTGCGACCTCGCCATCGATAATAAGCCCGTCATGTCCGTGATCAGTATAGGGATCGAGTGCGACATCGCAGATGATGCCTAACTCCACACCAGCGTCCTTGATGGTTTTAACGGTTCGGCAGACGAGGTTGTCGGGATTAAAGGCCTCAACGCCATCGGCGCTTCGCAAATCCGGTTTGGTGTTTGGAAAGAGTGCAATTGCGGGGAGGCCCAGGCTTTCGGCCTCGCGCGCGGCCTCCAGTGCAAGATCAATAGTCAGCCGCTCGACACCGGGCATGGTGGCCACTGGTTGACGTTCATTCTCGCCCTCAATGATGAAAAGCGGCCATATCAGGTCATTTGGGCTGAGCGTGTTTTCGGCGACCAGACGCCGTGACCAGGGGGCGGCGCGTGTGCGGCGCATTCTGGTTTGGGGGAATGCCGGCTGGGCTTTTGGCACACGGTGCTCATGCCCTCTTTTGGGAGGATTGTTTTGGCCTGTCATCTTTATCCTGCAGTCTGAAGGTGCTCTATATTTTCATGTTCGAAAGTTCTGTCTACTGGCAATACGCAGAGCGCCGCCTTGGTGCAAGGTCGAAATGATAATGATTGCGGTGGGCTTCATTGGCTTCGGGGCCCAGAACCGTGCCGAATATACCGCATGCGTCTTTGTGGAGCTTTCTTAAAAAGCGCGCGCGATCATCCAGCGGCGCGGCTGGTGGCACGACGACTTTAAGGGATGCGTTCCAGGGGCGGGATTTTCTGCCGGGTTTGGCACCAAGGTGAGCGGGGCCGTTGTTTGGATGCGATGCGGTGACTGTTTTTGCTCCCGTTTCTGTGCCCGCCTCTATTTTGATTTTTGCTCCTGCCTGCAATTTGGCTCTCGCAAGCTCTCTTGTTTTCGCCTGGGCCTTTGCTCTCGCCTGCGCCTCGGCTTCTGCTTTTTGCTGTGCCCGGGCGATCGTTCGTTTGCGGTCACGTTTGGTTTCACCCCAATGCTTCAGGAGGCTCACATATTTGCCGTTAGCAATTTTTAGTCCGGCAATATCAAGAGCGTTGGCCAAGGCATGTTCGCTCAATCTCTTTTTGGGATTGTTGTAACGGTGACGGCAGGCGTAGGACGAAATATTTTTGATCTCAATGACAGGTGCGCCGAAACTCGCTTTCGCCAGAGGTTGAACTTTTTCTTCGAGCCAAAGGTTTAGGGCGCGCACCATATTGCAATTGAGGGAGGCGGGGGGCGATATTTTAACCCGGACGCCTGTGCCAAGGGCCTTGAGTTTAATGGGAGCGGGGGTGCCGCAACGCCCTTTACGAATGGGATCAATGATTTCAAATTCTGCATTTGCAGCACTCAGTATGGGTGCACATGAGGTGCGTGCCTTTTCGATTTCCTGCATGGTCCATTGATCTGGAATTTCGGGCTTTTTTGTTGGTGGTTGAGATTGCGCTGCGCTCGGCCTTTGAGGCTGGGATTCTTGGCGTTTGACGGGTATCTCGAGATTTTGAATAGGGTTTGCCCGCACCCGTTTTGCGCCGATCAAATTGGCTTCGATCAAGTTCGCACCGACGGATTTTGGCCCGCCGAATAATGGTGCGAAAAAGACAGCTATTATGAAGGTCGTGATGATGCTGCCTATGAAGGCCGGCAAACGGTGGGAACCGTTTTTTCCGGCACGTCTCTTTGCCTTAATTTCAGCTCCCCGCGTCATCAAATGTCCCTGCTTATTCAAAGTTTGATCTCTTGTTCTCTTATGTGCGTCATGTATAGCATTGTTTGGAAATTAATTGATCGCCCGAATTGTGAGTTTATGCGCGTGCATCTATCCCCCTAATGAATTGCGGGGATGGTAGCCTGAAAAGCCGACAAAAGAGAGGCATCGGAGAGATAATTGTGAGTAATAATTCTGCCACCGTCCCTGACACTGCGGCATCCAGTACCGGCGGGGAGAGTGATTTGGCGTCTCCTGGCATTCGGTATGAGCAGCAGGGCTCCGCCGCTTTGGTGACCCTTGACCGCCCACAGGCGCTCAACGCGATAAATGATGAGATGCGGGCTGAGTTCCCAGGCTATCTTAAATCCTGGGCGGTTGATCCCGAGATTTACGCGATGATTATTCGGTCGGGGAATGACCGTGCATTTTCGGTTGGCGGTGATGTTCGCGAACTTTACGCCCAGGGCAAAGCCGGGACTGCATCTCTGTCCCTGGCCAATGAATACAAGCTTATATGGTTGCTCGACCGGTTTACCAAGCCGACAATATCATTGATTGACGGCATGGTTATGGGGAGCGGCGTGGGGATAAGCCAATTTGGAACGCACCGGGTTGCGGGTGAAAATTATTCGTTCGCGATGCCGGAAGTATCAATCGGATTTTTTCCCGATGTTGGTGCCTCATGGTTTTTGGGGCGCCTTAAAGATTGGGTTGGGATTTATCTCGGTTTAACGGGTGCGCGTATTGGCCGGGCTGACGCTCTTGCATTTGGGCTTGTGAGCCACACGATCAATGCGGACCGATTTGGTGAGATTACCGACCTTGTTGCGGATGCTGATCCAATTGATCCGGTACTTGATGGTATGCACGAAGATCCGGGTGAGGGAGAGCTTGTTAATCGGCTTGAGATTATACGGCATTGCTTTTCGGCGACACGGGTCGAGGAGATTGTGTCGCGGCTCGAAGGGCTTGACGTTGGGGGAGCGGACGATGACTGGCGGGACGAGACCCTGAAGTTGATGGGGCGCGCTTCACCTATCAGCCTTAAGGTGACATTGCAGCAATTGCGCGGGGGAGCCGGGCTTGATTTGCACCGTGCATTGCAGCTTGAATATCATCTTAGCGGTCAGTTCATGAACGGGACTGATTTTTTTGAAGGTGTGCGGGCAAATTTGATCGACAAGGATTTTACACCGGATTGGCAGTGTAAAGAGTTGTCGGATGTGGGTGATGATCTGGTGGAGAGTTATTTCGCCAGGGCACAAGGCTCAGATCATCAAGATGATGCGCTTGAGCTAAGCGCCCCGTCTGACGCTGACGTTTCAAACGCGTGACGCATCAGATTTTCCCTAACGATCTGCTCCCTACGGACCTGTCCATTTTTGCATGGCCGCTTAATCATCTGCCGGGCTTAAAATAATGCATGAAATTGGTGCGTAAATTTACTTTAAATTCATCAGTTCTTTTAAGCTGATCTTAGGTCGATTGGATGTATTCTCTGTCCATAAATAAAAAAAACCGTATAGGTGTCAAACTAAAGGCAGGGAACTACATTATGAGTATTGCGTATGATTTTGCGCATCCTAGCGCAGAGAGTGGCGAAGCCGATCTCAAAAACAACTATCTTCAGACATTGCGTCTGATTGAACGACTGCACCGTCTTCTTCTTGATGTGATCAAGGATGAATTCGAGCGCAAGGGTGAAACAGAAGTCAACAGCGTTCAAGCGCTTCTTCTTTACAATATTGGTGACGCTGAACTCACTGCAGGTGAGCTTAGAAGTCGTGGATATTATCTCGGTTCAAACGTGTCCTATAACCTCAAAAAATTGGTTGATGCGGGCTTTATTGAGCAGAAACGATCGGAAACTGATGGACGTTCTGTGCGTATCCGCCTGTCAGAACGTGGTCAACAAATCCGCACCATGATTGATGGACTTTATTGCCGTCAGCTCGAATCGGTTGAGACTGTTGGTGAAATGGGCTCCGAGGAGTTTACCAGATTGGGAACAGCATTGATGCGCCTTGAGCGTTTCTGGACTGATCAGATCCGCTATCGCCTATAAGGCCACAAAACGGGTGATTTTATAACGCTCGCCCGTCTTGCAAGGCACAGTCTTGATATTACAATTTGAAGGGCCCCGTTTTATTACGGGGCCCTTTTTTGTTGTGTTTTGAGTTTATTGCCTGAATTAAGTGGCTTTTAACCTCAAAAATGGCCGATGCTCTAAATTCTGCCATTGTTTCAAAGACACTCGGTTCATAACTATATTGAACGCATTGGTATTGTGGCGTGTGATTGTGGAGTGTGATGATTAATTCGTGCGACAAATGTTTCCCAAATGATATTTGAGGCCCATTGATCTTTTGAGAATATTACAAAAAATATCAAAACCCGCACGGAAACGTGACTTTGAAACAGTCGCTTCCTCTTTGTTAACCATATGCGCTTATGCTACCACTAGTAGCTATATTAAAAAGGCTGCCCGTATTGTTTTTGAGTTTTTTAGGAACGGGAGTTGTTCTGTGTCTTCCTTAAAGTGTTTGCGTTTTCCCGCATGTGTATCCGGGATATTGAGTGCAATGGCGCTCGTTATAATAAGTGGTTCGGTTTTGTTGGGCCATGTGAGTGCGGTACAGGCCAATGACGGTCAGGAGTGGATGAATTTTGGTAATTCACCATCACCAACTGATTGGGAACAGCCATTTGACCGTAGTTTTGCGCGCAATTGGGAAAATAATCCGCAGCGCGGATTTCCCACAT
>Ga0209633_10000133_pt1 | contig 86807 bp, 95 predicted proteins | sample Cruoilmetagenom1_FD_187290 | JGI IMG/M metagenome (GOLD analysis project Ga0209633, IMG submission 187290) | Oil polluted marine microbial communities from Coal Oil Point, Santa Barbara, California, USA - Sample 1 (SPAdes) (version 2) | ecosystem: Environmental > Aquatic > Marine > Oil seeps ... | reverse complement strand
GTATCTAGAATGTTCGCAGTTATAGCCCGAAATGAGCCTTATGTAAACCTAATGAAATATGCGGCTTAAAAAATATTGATAGATTTATGTGATTTTATTAGTTTAAGTCATAGAATACTTTGCGTCGAAATCAATTCTTCCGATCTCTCCCAGAATGTCGTGACTTAAACTCTTGAAGCATTTTGCGCTTAAAAGATTTTTCAGCTCTGTAAAAGGCAATGATTTTTTTTGCAGGTAAAATTTCTAACAAATCTTTTAGCATTTTAGATTTTAATTTCTCACTTTGCTCATGAATATCTTGCATTTCTAATAAAAAATCTTTGGCTTCCTTTTCAGTTAGATCTTTTGGTCTTATTTCTTTTCGTCGATTGGTAGAACTTTCTCTAAGTTTATGTTCTGCTGTTTCATTAGCATTATAAATTGGCCAGAATTTTTGAGCTTCTTCTTGGGTTAAATCCATTTGCTCAGTAATATGGGCAATTTTTAAAGCTTTAATTTTTTCTCTATCTAGTCGTTGTGCAAATACACTAGCCGAAACTAACAAGGTTAGTATTAATATGTTTAATCTTCTCATAATCTTTAATCTAAAATAAGGTCTTCTGTATCTATAGTTTCAAAATACTCATTTAAAGTGTCATCTGAAACGTTAATATCTATAAAATTTGTTTCTGAAATTTCATCAGATTTAAACAAAGCGGCTAAATCATCATTGGTATAATCTTCTTGATATAAATAGCTTTCAATGCTTGCTGTTTCTATAGCATCAATTGAAAGGTTATCAGTATTATTAAATACCAAACTAAATATCAGTGCAAAACTTGCTGCAATGCCTGCAACATAATAAAACGTTCGTCTGGATTTTAAAGCAATAACTGGTGTTTCAGGTTTAGTGTCAAGTTTTTCAATAACGTTACTTTCAACCGAATCAAAATAATCTATAGGTACTTTGAAACCAGAAGTTTCTGAAGCTTTAATAACTTCTTTTTCATTTAAACGCTCAAGCAATTGATCTTCAAACGACTCAAAGTAATCCTTTGGTGTTTCAAAACCAGATGATGTAATGTTATGTATATTCTCTTTTTTCATGTTTACTTCCCGAGAAATCAGTAATCTGTTTATTATGTATATGACTTCAAATTACAAAAATGGTTTAATCTGAAGTTAAAAAGGCTTCAATTTTTTTTGCTGCTATATGATATGATGCTTTTAAAGCACCTTCACTCGTTTCTAATATTTCTGCCAGATCCTTATATTTAATATCATCAAAATAGCGCATATTAAATACCAATTGTTGTTTTTCTGGCAAAGTTGCTATGGCTTTTTGTAATTTAAGTTGAATGTCATCTCCTTCAAAATAAACATCTGCTGTTAAGTTGTTAATGACTCTTGTTTGATGTTCTTGGTTTGAAATCTGCAATCGCTTTGCGTTTTTGTTGAGGTGCGTAATGGATTCGTTCGTTGCGATACGATACAACCATGAAAATAATTTACTTTCCCCTTTAAACTTATCTATACTACGATGGACTTTTATAAATGTGTTCTGTAATACATCATCTGCATCTTCATGTCTAATCACAATTTTACGAATATGCCAATACAAGCGTTCTTTATAGAGTTGTAATAATTCTCTAAAAGCAGCTTCTTTGGTTGAAGAATTTTGCAAGCGTATTATAAATTCTAATTCGTTAATCAAGCGATTTATTTTGGTATTAAGACTCGTTAAATTACTAAAAGTTTAATTGACGTTTTTTATTAATAAATATTTGATTTCAGTTTTGTTGATTATCAATAAATTACATTTAATTAATTCGATTAAAAGCATATTTTTACGATAAAACACAACTTTTTCTTGTGTGATAGATATATTTAGTATATGTTTGTCACAGCTTAACCTACTAAAACGTTATCAGTTCCCCAAATCTGATAACAATGGAAAAGGATGTATTTAATTATGCATCCTTTTTTTATGTTTAAAGCTTTTAAAATCATTGTATTATTTTATTGATAAAGTATTTGTTTGTTGAATACTACAATGATTTTTTTTTAAAATTAATTCATTTTTGTTTTCATTGATTATCAGTTAGTTATATTTTACAATAACGATTAAAAGTAAATAATATCGATAAAAGGTATTATTTTATTGCTTAATAGCTTTATTTATTATATGTTTGTCTCAGCTTAACCTATTACTCGTTATCAGTTCCCCAAATTTGATAACAAAAGAAAAGGATGTATTTAATTATGCATCCTTTTTTGATTTTTATGATTACGAAAAATATTAGTTCAGAATAAATGTAAATCCTAATGTTGGTCCAATTCCAGTATACAAATTGTTTGATTTTTCGGAAGTTATATTATTGGTGCTTATATATGGGATAATCAATTCTACTCCAAAGTTTTTATTGAAAAAGTAATTACCACCTAGTCCAATATTTAAAATTGAAATTCCACCACTCAATTCTTCGTGATTAGGATTTCTAAAATCATTGAAGTCTGCATTGTATTTAATAGTTCCGAAACCAAAACCGAATTCGGCAAAGATTCTTAGCTTTTGTTTGTTTACAAAATTGTTTCTCAATGTAGGGATGAATGCGTATGATCTATAATATGAATCTACAGTTCCAACTTTAAGTCATTTAGAGTTGCATAAGAAAAATTCAAATCAATAGAGGTCTTATCCGAAATATAATAGCCAATAGCAGGTTTAATCACTATACCATTTATTCCAGATTTAAAACCTTCTGAAGATCCAAATAAAGGCAAGGCAGAAACAGTTAATTTAATATCGTTTTTTTTAGATTGACTAAATCCGTTTAAAAGTCCTAAAGTTAGAAGGACTGAAAATAATAAACACTTTTTCATTTGTTTTTGCTTTTATGAAGTTTAAAATAAATGAAGAAATTAATCAAGAATTATTCCACTATTTCCCAATTATGGTTAAAACTTTAATTAAATGGAGTGCTTATAAATTACTACTGAACCTAAGCCAAAACCTACTCAAAACTCTGCATATCTACTAATTTCTTGTAAATACCATTTTTCATTATCAGTTCAGTATGTGTGCCTCGTTCTGCAATTTCACCTTTATGCATTACTATAATTTCATCTGCATTTCGAATAGTAGATAAACGATGAGCGATAACTATAGATGTTCTATTTTTCATCATGTTCTCTAATGCAACCTGCACAAGGCGTTCACTTTCTGTATCTAGGGCTGAGGTTGCTTCGTCTAGCACCATAATTGGTGGGTTTTTAAGTACAGCTCTTGCAATACTTAAACGTTGTTTTTGTCCACCAGAAAAATTATTTCCTGCATCTCCAACATTAGTTTCTATTCCTTTAGGTAAGTCTTTTACAAATTCCCAGGCATTAGCAATTTTAAGAGCATCAATAATTTGTGTTTCTGTAGCATCTTCTTTCCCAATAAGAAGATTGTTTTTTATGGTATCATTAAATAGAATGGAATCTTGCGTAACTAGACCTATTAAATTACGTAATGATTTTTTAGAGATGTTTTTAATATTATTTCCATCGATATTTATACTTCCATTATTAACGTCATAAAATCGTGTAAGTAAATTAGCTATAGTGCTTTTTCCACTTCCAGATTGACCAACTAGCGCAATTGTTTTTCCTTTAGGAACTTCTATAGAAAAATCTTTTAAAACTAAATCATCTTCATATTTAAACGATATATTATTGATAACAATTTCATTATTAAAGTCATTTACATTAATCGCATTAAGTAGATCAGGCATTTCATTTTCATGATGTAAAATTTCGAAAACACGGTCTGCAGCTGCCATACCATTTTTTACTCGGTAAGATGCTTTACTTATGGCTTTTGCAGGTGTTAAAATAGCATAAGAAAGTCCCATAAAAGCAATAAAATCTGTACCTTCTATAACTTTGTCTATGAGTACTAATTTTCCGCCATACCATAGTAAAACAGCAATTGTTATTATACCTAAAACTTCACTAAGTGGTCCAGCAAGATTGTTTTTTAATCCAATAGTATTAGATAGTTTTAATAAACGATTTGCAGAACCATTAAATTTGGTATTAAAGGTCTCTTCAGCGTTGTAGCTTTTCACAATTTTTAGTCCAGTTAAACTTTCTTCAACTGTAGAAATTAGTCTCCCAGACTCTTGTTGTGCATCTAACGATTGTGCTTTTAAGCTTTTTCCTATTCTAGAGATTAAAAGCCCAGCTATTGGTATAAATAAAAGAACAAATAATGTAAGTTCCCAACTAAAAGTAAACATAAAAATTAGAGAAAAAACAATGGTAAGTGGTTCTCTAACAATAAGTTCTAATATTATAAAAAATGAATTTTGCATCTCGTTAACATCACCCAAAATTCTAGCCATAATGTCTCCTTTTTGTCTTTTTGAATAAAACTTAAGTGGGAGATTTACAATATGACTATACATTTGTTTTCTTAAGTCTGTAAGGACTCCATTTTTTAAATACATAACATGTTGCATTGCAAAATAGCCAAAGAGATTTTTTAATAGAAAGGTAGAGATAACTAACGAAATGGCAATTAAAAGTGCCATTTGTGGATTGCCATCTTGTAAAAAAGAAGATATTTTATAATTTAAAAAAGCTTCACCATAGTCTTTAATGTCTGATATACCTGTCCATTGCGGTTCGCTAAAAACCTTTTTCGTTTTATCGAACAGAACATTTAACATTGGAATTAACGAAACGAATGCTAAAGCACTAAATAATGCATAAAGACTATTAAAAACCACGTTTAAAACAACATGTTTTTTAAACTTTTTTATAAAAGGAAAAAGTTGTTTTAATATTTTTTTCATTTAGCTTAGCTGCAGATCTTTTAAAATAGCATCAATTCTTTTCTCCAAGAATTGCTCCGTTTTCGTATAGTCTGCCGAATTGTCTAGTTTAGTATTTACGCTGATATAGAATTTTATTTTTGGCTCAGTTCCACTTGGTCGTAGCGCAATTTTACTACCATCTTCAGTATAGTAAATCAAGACATTAGATTTTGGAACTGCAATAGCTTCTTCCGTATTATTAACCATATCTTTAGAAATAGATAATTGATAATCTTCAATTTTTACAACTTTAGAACCATTAACTTCTTTAAGCGGGTTTTCTCTAGCATCAATCATCATTTGTTTGATTTCTTTTGCACCTTCAATACCTTTTTTGGTTAAAGCCACTAAATGTTCTTTAAAGAAGCCATGTTCTACGTACAAATCTATTAATTCTTGGTACATGGTTTTACCATTCGCTTTTGCCTGTGCTGCAATTTCGCAAGCCAGTAGAGTAGAAGTTACAGCATCTTTATCTCTAACAAAATCGCCAACCATAAATCCAAAACTTTCTTCACCACCACCAATAAAATCGAGTTGAGGGAAGTCTTTAATCATCTTTGCAATCCATTTAAAACCAGTTAATCCAATTTTACATTCTACATCGTAAGCATTTGCTAAAACTGTCATCATTGGAGTCGAAACAATTGTAGAAGCAACAAATTGAGTTCCATTAATCTTATCTGACTTTTTCCATTGTTTTAATAAGAAATTAGTCATTAAAAGCATGGCTTGGTTTCCATTTAGAATTACTAATTCGTTTTCTAAATTCCGAACCACAATCCCTAAACGATCACAATCTGGATCTGTACCAATTACAATATCTCCATTTACTTTTTCTGCTAATTCCATGGCCATTTTTAAAGCTTCTGGCTCTTCTGGATTTGGCGACACTACGGTTGGAAAATCTCCGTTTGGTACACGTTGTTCTTCAACAATATTCACATTAGTATAACCAGCACGTTTAAAAGTTTCTGGTATTGCTGTAATTGAAGTTCCATGTAGTGACGTGAATACAATTTTTAAATTCTCTTTTGCTGCTTTTGGCGTATTAAAACTTCCATTTTTAACACAGGCATCTATAAAAACGTCATCTATATCTTTTCCTATATATTGAATTAAATCTGAATTGGCTTCAAACTTAATTTCAGAATAATCTAAACGATTAATTTCTGCAATTACAGCCGAATCTTGAGGTGGAACTAATTGTCCGCCATCTTGCCAATATACTTTATAGCCATTATATTCTGGCGGATTGTGCGATGCTGTTAATACAATGCCACAATGACAACCTAAATGTTTCAAAGCGAAAGATAATTCTGGTGTTGCTCTTAATTCTTCAAACAAAAACACTTTAATGCCATTTGCAGAAAATACGTCTGCAACAAGTTTTCCAAAGGATTGACTATTGTGTCTGCAATCATAAGCAATAGCTACTTTTATTTGCTCATTTGGAAACGATTCTTTTAAATAATTGCTTAAACCTTGTGTGTTTTTGCCTAAAGTATATTTATTAATTCGGTTAGTACCCAATCCCATAATTCCTCGCATTCCTCCAGTTCCAAACTCAAGATCTTTGTAAAAACTCTCTTCCAATTCCTTCGGATTAGAAGCGATAAGATGCTTTATTTGGTTTTGAGATGCTTCGTCAAACGTTGGAGTTAGCCAAGAATTGACACGTTTTAAAATTTCTGGTTTAATATATATCATTAGTAAAAAGTCAAAATAAGTTGAATTACAAAAATAAACAATTCGCATTTTTAAACCGACTAACAAGACTATAAATTCGTACAGTTAGGACAGGTTCAAGTTTTCTTTAATAAAATAACGTTGTTGTTGACGGTTAGAGCGTAAAATAAGTTCGCCTAAAAAGCCTGCAATAAAGAATTGAGATCCAATAATCATTGTAGAAAGTGCGATGTAGAATTGTGGTCGCTCTGTAATTAATCGTCCTGTTGGGTTTAGAAATAGTTTATCGATTCCTAAATAAAATGCAAATCCAAAACCAATAATAAACATTATGACACCAAGGGCTCCAAAAAGGTGCATTGGTCGTTTACCAAAGCGCGAAAGAAACCAAATAGTTATAAGATCTAAAAAACCGTTGACAAAACGATTCATTCCAAATTTTGTTGTTCCATATTTACGTGCTTGGTGTTGCACTACTTTTTCGCCAATGTTAGTAAATCCTGCATTTTTAGCTAAAACAGGAATATAACGATGCATTTCGCCATAGACATCAATATGTTTTACAACAGTGTTGCTGTATGCTTTTAGTCCACAGTTAAAGTCATTGAGTGTTACACCAGAGGTTTTTCTTGCTGCCCAATTAAAAAGTTTAGACGGTAAATTTTTTGAAAAATAAGAATCGTAGCGTTTCTTTTTCCAGCCAGACACTAAATCAAAATGATCTTCTGTAATCATTTTGAAGAGTTCAGGAATTTCTTCAGGATTATCTTGAAGATCTGCATCCATAGTAATCACCACATCACCTTTAACTTTTGCAAAACCAGCGTGTAAGGCTTGTGATTTTCCGAAGTTTTTTAAGAATCTAATCCCTTTTACTTCAGAATTCATTTCCCCAAGGTCCGAAATAATTCCCCAAGATTTATCAGTACTGCCATCGTCTATAAATAGAATTTCGTAAGAAAACTGATTGGATAGCATTACTGATACTATCCAATCGTGTAATTCTTTTAAAGATTCTTCTTCGTTAAGTAGTGGTATTACTACTGATATATCCATAGAGTTTTGGTCTAATTTCTAGACATCAAAAATAGAGAATTTTTTTAAGGAACTAACGGTCATTTTTCAGAATCGCTGATATAATAAGCGATACAATAAATCCAAAGAATAAACTTCCTAGAAGCATCATAGTGGCAATAAAAAATTCTGAAGTGGTGATGTCAAGAATCTTCATTCCCGTTTCTAAACTTTCACCTGCCATATTTGGGTTTTGCTCCATCATGTCAGCTATTGCTTCTTCTCTTTTTCCTGAAAGAAATTCAGGCATAATCATTCCATAGTGTATTGCAGCGTAAACAGCAGAAATTAGCCCACCTATTAAAGCCATTGCCATTCCTGTTTTTAAGCCATCTCTAATGCTTAAAATATTGGAATTTAGTTTTTTATAAGCACTAATGCCATAATAGAAAATAGCAATTGTAATTAGTGTACTAAGAAGGCTTGCAATCCAATGACTCTCTATATTTAAAACATATAATATTACAAGACTAGCTACTGTTAAAAGCCCTAAATAAAGTCCAAAATTATATGCAATTGGCTTAATAGATGGTTTATCTGGTTCCATAGTAAAAGTTTTTTTTTAGTTAATTATATAGTTAGTAATCAAAGTTACACAAATGTTACATACATTCGTAAAATAAAATTATCAAAAAGATTGTAGATTTATAAAAATTACTTAAATTTGCACCTCGAAAAATCGAATACATTTTAAAGCATTTAGTGATGAAAGCAGGAATACATCCAGAAAATTATAGAGTAATAGCGTTTAAAGATATGTCTAATGAAGAGGTATATTTAACAAAATCTACAGCAGACACAACTGAGACTATCGAAGTTGATGGTGTTGAATATCCATTAGTTAAATTAGAAATCTCTAGAACATCTCATCCGTTTTACACAGGTAAATCTAAATTAGTAGATACAGCTGGTCGTATTGATAAGTTTAAAAACAAATACGCTAAGTTTAAAAAATAAACTCAGCTTACCGATAATCGAAAAAGCCTTTCTATACAACAGAAAGGCTTTTTCTTTTTAAACAATTAACTTACATTTGATAGCCCAAAAAAATTGCTGATAGTTAGGCTTCGAAATTTCTAACTACAAGTATCTAAATTTAATTTTCATGAATTACATTCTTTTTGATGGACCATACAGAAATAATTTATTGCCTTTTACGTTTACAAGACCAGTAGCAGATATTAGAGTTGGCATACTAACTATACGTCAAAAATGGGAGTCTTATCTAGAATATACAACTACTACGATAACTGAAGATTATTTAACAGATAAGTTTCCGATGGTTGAAATGGAAGAGAACGTTATGATTAATGCATCTTTTCTTCCAAATATAGAAGTGATTGAAATTGTAAAGAATTTAGAATATAATCAAGCTGTATTTAAAGGCGAAGATGTGATAGCGTTTTTCGCAAAAGAAGGAGAAGAGCATAACGATTTTTCAAATTTTGAAGCTATTGAGTTTGAAAACGATATTTTACAAATAGAACATACTTGGGATATTTTTGCCAAGAATGGAGACGCAATAATTGAAGATTTTAATTTAATAACAAAAGACAGAGAATCAGAACCAATTCCTAGTTCAGTAAATACCATAAATCCTGAAAATATTTTTATAGAAAAAGGAGCGACTTTAAACTTTGCTACATTAAATGCAAGTTCAGGACCAATCTATATTGGCAGAGATGCAGAAGTTATGGAAGGTTCTATTGTTAGAGGCCCTTTAGCACTTTGTAATAATGCAACCTTAAAGTTAGGAACAAAAGTTTACGGTCCAACCACTATTGGTCCACATAGTAAAGTTGGTGGAGAAGTTAATAATTCTGTATTGTTTGGATATTCAAATAAAGGGCACGATGGCTTTTTAGGCAATTCAGTTATAGGAGAATGGTGTAATCTTGGCGCAGATACCAATAATAGTAACCTAAAGAATAATTATGCAGAAGTGAGGCTATGGGATTACCAAACTGAAGGTTTTGCCAAAACAGGCTTACAATTTTGTGGACTAATGATGGGAGACCATAGTAAATGTGGAATAAACACCATGTTTAATACTGGTACAGTTGTTGGTGTAAGTGCTAATATCTTTGGAAGCGGATTTCCTAGAAACTTTGTTCCAAGCTTTTCTTGGGGAGGAAGTAAAGGTTTTGTAACCTATAAAACAAGCAAAGCTTTTGAAGTTGCTGAAGTGGTTATGGCAAGACGAAAAGAAGAATTTACAGGCAATGATAAAGCCATTTTAGAACATATTTTTGAAGAAACAAAACAATATAGAAGAGAATAACATGATGTTAAAACCCAAATTCATCTTACTTTTTTTATTTATTACAAGTCTTGGATTTTCGCAGGAGATTGAAGTTAAAAGACTTAAAATTAATAATAAATTAGATCATTTTGCAGCTAGAGTTGTAAAGGATAAAGTGTTTTTTAGTTCTAATTTAGTAACAAAAAGTGGTCGCGCTATATTAGATAAATATGCTCAAAACTTATATGCTATTTATGAAGCTTCGGTAGATGAAGATGGAGAAATAAAGGATGCAAATCTTGTAACAAAGAAAGAAGTAGGCATGTCTAATATGTCTGTAGCAACGTATTCTAAAGATGGTAAGTATATGTATGTAACCTCAAATCATACAGCAAAAGGAGAGAACAAATTAAAAGGTATAAACACTTTTAATCTTTTAATTCAACGTGCAGAATATGTAGAAGGAAAAGGTTGGTCTAATTTTACCACTTTGCCATTCTGTGATCCTAATTTTAATTATGCGCATCCAGCTTTAAGTCCAGATGGTTCTACCTTATATTTTATATCAACGATAAAAGGAACAAAAGGGAAATCAGATATATATAAAGTATCTGTTTCTAATCATGAAACTTATGGAGAGATTGTAAAACTTAGTGAGACAATAAATTCGTCTCGTACTGAGATTTATCCGTTTGTGAGTGCAGATAATAAACTTTATTTTTCTTCAGATAGACGAGGAGGAATAGGTGGTTTGGATATTTACATGTACGATTTAAACTCTACAAATATAGTTAAGCCACCAATATTATTAGATGCGCCAATAAATACCAGAGGTGATGAATTTTCATTTTTTTTAAATGACGATTTAACCACAGGATATCTGTCGTCTAGACGGACTAGAGGAGAAGGAGGAGATGATTTATATTATTTTTCTGGATTTTAGATTTTTTAGTTGGTAGTTTCTAGTTGTCAGTTGATAGTCAGTTATCGTGAGACCTGAAAGTCCTAGTTTTTTGTGTTTGTGCCGCCTTTTGTAATAGCTTTAGTTTAAACGATTTAATTTTTTTTTCTTTGCGCCTCAGCGTCTTCGCGCGAATTACTGAGTCTTTCTAACAGACTTCAATTCTAACAAATTAGTAGCATTAATTCCTAATCCTTCAACATTCTTGCGAGTAAATCGTACTACTTCATCATAAAATAAAGGTACAATAGGAGCAGAAGCCATAATAAGAGAGTCCATCTTGGTATAAAGTTCTGCTCGTAAATTAGGATCAGTTTCTAAATAAGCCATTTCATACATTTTGTCGAATGTTTCATTTTTAAAATGTGTGTAATTTGGCCCATTAGGAGCAAAATTCTTACTATAATATAAGGATAAATAATTCTCAGCATCAGGATAATCTGCAATCCAGCTCGCTCTAAAAAAATCTAATTGACCATTTGCTTTGGCATCTTTTAAACTTGAAGGAGGAATCACATCTACATTTACCAGCAAACCAGTTTTTTGAAGCTCACGTTGAATAAATTCGCAAAAACTTAAATAATTACTTGTTGTGGTTAACGTAATTTCAGGATTATTGATTCCAGTTTCAGTTTTATATTCTGCCACTAATTGTTTTGCTAATTCTGGTTGATAAGTAAATCCAATAGAATCATCAAATCCTGGTAAACCTTTGGGAATAAAGCCACCATTTGCAGGAATACCAATGCCATTTCTCAAATACGTCATCATTTTATTGCGATCAAAACCAACGTTAATTGCTTTTCTCAATTTTAAAGATTGAATAGTATTAACCTCAGTCTCCATAAAAAATGCCAAGTATTCTGTGTTGAGATATGGACCACGAATCATTTTTACGTCGTCTGTGTAATTTGATTTTAATTTTCCGTCAGATGTGAGTATTTCATCTTTATAAGATCCATCTAAACCAGAAACAAAATCAATATTACCTTGAGCAAATTGAAGAAATTCACTTTGTTTATCTGGTAAAAATGTAATGGCAATTGCTTCAAGGTATGGTAATTGTTGTCCTTTTGAATCGGTTTCAAAATAGTTGTTATTTCTTCTAAATACTAATTTCAAATTTTCTTCCCAACGTTTAAATTTAAAAGGACCAGTTCCTATTGGATTCGATCTAAAATCATTTCCATAATATTCTACAATTTCCTTTGGCACAACAGAACAATACTTCATAGTTAACAAACCTAAAAACGCTGGGAACGGTTGTTTTAATTTAATTTGAAAAGTTGAATCATTGACTGCTGAAAAATGCTCAACTTTACTCAAAACCCAACTTCCTGGAGAAGCCACAGATTTATCTCTTAATCTATTGAAACTATATTCAAAATCTGAAGCATTTACAGCTCTAGTTGAATCTTGGTTGCTGAGCCTTTCGTCTGCGCTCAAGACAGGCTTCGCCGAAGTACTAAACAATTCGTGCTCATGAAAAAATACACCTTTTTTAAGGTTAAACGTGTAAAGTTTTGCACTATCAGAAATTGTCCAATTTTTTGCAATACATGGTTTTACATTAAGTTGGTCATCCATTTGAATCAAACCATTGAACAATTGGTGTGTTGCCCAAATATCTGCATTGTCTTTTGAAAATGCTGGATCTAGCGACCCAATATTTTTATGCTCGTTGTACCTAAAAACGAGATGATCCTTTTGAGCGTTTTCTTTTGAAGTACAAGAAAATAGCATCAAAATGAATAAGAATGGTGTGAATTTTAGCATATAACTTATATGTTGTAAATTTGCACGCTATTGTCATATTGAGCGCAGTCGAAATACTTTCTTACAAAAATATTCGATATTAAATTGAGGTCTATGGCAAATGTAAAGGTAAATTTAAAAAAATCCTGAAACAAGTTCAGGATGACAAAACATGGCATCAAAAAAAGTCGCTTTTTATACCTTAGGTTGTAAACTTAATTTTTCTGAAACATCTACAATAGCAAGAAGTTTTACAGATGAAGGTTTTGACCGTGTGGACTTTAATGAAGGAGCTGATATTTATGTGATAAATACGTGTTCGGTTACCGAAAATGCAGACAAGCGATTCAAGCGTATTGTAAAACAAGCCCAAAAAACGAATCCTGATGCTTTTGTAGCAGCCATTGGTTGCTACGCGCAATTAAAACCAGAAGAACTTGCAGATGTAAATGGTGTGGATTTGGTTTTGGGAGCAACAGAGAAATTCAAGATTACAGATTATTTAAACGACCTTACTAAAAACGATTTTGGTGAAGTGCACTCTTGTGAAATTGAAGAAGCCGATTTCTATGTTGGTAGTTATTCTATAGGAGATAGAACTAGAGCTTTCCTTAAAGTACAAGATGGTTGCGATTATAAATGTACCTATTGCACAATTCCTTTGGCTAGAGGAATTTCGCGTAGTGACACCATGGCTAGTGTTTTGAACAATGCCAAGGAAATTTCAGAACAAGGCATCAAAGAAATAGTATTAACTGGAGTAAATATTGGAGACTATGGAAAAGGGGAATTTGGAAACAAAAAACACGAGCATACCTTTTTAGATTTAGTGACTGAATTAGACAAGGTTAAAGGTATTGAACGCCTAAGAATTTCTTCAATAGAACCCAATCTCTTAAAAAACGAAACCATAGATTTAGTTGCAAAATCTAGAGCATTTGTGCCACATTTTCATATTCCGCTACAAAGTGGAAGCAATGTTATTCTTAAAAAGATGAAGCGTCGCTACATGAAAGAGTTATATATAGATCGTGTGACGAAAATAAAAGAAGTAATGCCTCATGCTTGTATTGGTGTAGATGTTATTGTTGGCTTTCCTGATGAAACTGATGCGCTGTTTCTGGAGACTTATAACTTTTTAAATGAATTAGATATTTCGTATTTACACGTTTTTACTTATTCTGAACGCGATAATACAGAAGCTGCTACTATGGAAGGAGTCGTTTCAAAAAATGTAAGAGCCAAGCGAAGCAAAATGTTAAGAGGTTTATCTGCAAAAAAACGAAGAGACTTTTACGAAAAACAATTGCACACAGAACGAACCGTTTTATTTGAAGGCGAAAACAAAGAAGGCTACATTCATGGCTTTACTGAAAATTATGTAAAGGTAAAAGCACCTTGGAATCCTGAGCTTGTAAACACTTTACATAATGTGAAATTGACAACTATTGATGACGATGGACTGGTAAGGTTTAATTTTATTGAAACATTAATTACCTAATCATAAACCAAAAAAATCCGAAACTTCAAAAGCTTCGGATTTTTTATTGCGTATTTTTTTCAAATTATATTCGAATACCAACAGGTAGCATACGTTTATATTTTCTGTTTCGTCTTACAAATTTAGCAATTTCTGGACTTGTTGGTACCACACTAATGTTTCGTTCTTTAATGTTGGCAAACACCAAATCAATAAAATCTAACTCAAATTCGTCTGTTCTAATGGTATCAGGAATAATCATTTTTGTTAAGAATATCTTTCGTTCTTGTAAAGAATATTCAATAATAGCCATGTCGTTTTCAACCTTTAATTCAAATTGACGAAGAAAATCATTGTCAATCAATTCAGCAGTTTCTGTCATAATTTTTGTTTATTAAATTCAGCGGTTGGCCAGTAGATACTATAAATTATATAGTTTTGCTGTGCAAAGGTACAAAAAAATCAGCGAAAGTATTAGGTTAACGTCGTTAAAACCTTAAATTGTAATTAATTAAGATGTCCCAATTAAAATTGTTTTTAAGACCTATGACTACCAATTTAACACATGTTTACTTAATGCCAGGTATGGCAGCAGATCCCATTATATTTGAGTATATTAAGTTGCCAGAACAAGATTATAAAATTCATTGGTTAGAGTGGCAAATTCCTAATAAAAAAGAGAGCTTTAGCGAATATGCACAACGCATGTGCAAGTTTGTTATACATGATAATATAGTTCTGCTTGGTGTATCATTTGGTGGTATGTTGGTGCAAGAAATGAGTAAATATCTTTCCTTAAAAAAATTATTAGTGGTTTCTAGTGTAAAGTCGCATCAAGAGCTACCAAAACGGTTAAAATTACTCAAAGTAACTAAAGCTTATAAAATTCTGCCTACACAATTAGTAAGCAACATAGATTTATTGGCTAAATATGCGCTTGGGGAAACCATAAAAAAACGTGTAGATTTATATAAGAAGTATCTTTCAGTTAATGATAAAACCTATTTAGATTGGTCAATTAAGCAAATTGTTTGTTGGGATCAAGAAGAACCGCATCCTGATGCTATCTATATTCATGGAGATAAAGACGCAGTTTTTCCGCATTCGTGTGTTGGAAATTGCATTGTTATTAAAGGAGGAACTCATATAATGATAATTAATAAATATAAGTGGTTTAATGAGAACTTACCAAAGCTTATAGAGTCTTGAATTTTAAATAATTAAATAGATTATAACCTGAGTTCCACGTAATATTTGTTTCCAGTTTGAATGAATTTTTATTCAATTCGCAGCTATAATTTAGAAAAACTAACTTGTTAATTTGAAAAAATTATTTCAAGAAACCGACGAAGGAGGTTCACAAATACATTAATAAAAAATATATATTAGTGAGTAATTGGGGAAAATTCATCAAATCCATTGGAAACTCAAATAAAATACAATCTTTTCGTATAAAACTATTAAAATATCTAGATATTGCTTCTAATTTTATACTTCAAACCTTATCTTTTATTTGGGTTCTGGAAATTAAATCTTACGTAGAACTCAGGTTTATACCGAATAATTTGAAATTTCATTCCGTATTACTTACATTGTCAAAAAAATAGTAAACCCATGCAAATCTTAAAAAACACCTTAACCGCAATAGGACTGATCTGTGTATCAGGTCTTTTTATCTTCTCAATGCAGAAGTCTCCAGATGAAAAAACACCATCAGATCATTTGATAGGAAAGGAAGATCCTATAGTAAATAGTTACAACGTCTATGCTTTAGAAATGCCTGAAAATTTGAATTTTGCAGGCGAACCAGTTCCTGTTCATAGTCCAGATATATACGAACGCATGGATAAGGAATTATTAGTAAATACCTATTGGCAATCTAATGGATTGTTGATGTTTAAACGTGCGCAAAAGTACTTTCCAATTATAGAGCCAATTTTGAAAAAGAATGGTGTGCCAGATGACTTTAAATACTTAGCCGTTATTGAAAGCGGATTAGTGCAAACCGCAAAATCACCAGCAGGAGCAAGTGGAGTTTGGCAAATTATGAAAGCTACAGGACGAGAAAACGGATTGGAAGTTAATGGTAACGTAGATGAACGTTACAATCTTGAAAAAGCGACTGAAGTGGCTTGTGATTATTTAAAGAAAGCTAAAAAGAAATTAGGCTCATGGACTTCTGCAGCAGCTGCATATAATGCAGGAAATGCAGGAATTTCAAGACGATTGAAAGCGCAAGGCGTTAATAGTTATTACGATTTATTGCTAGGAGAGGAAACAGGTCGTTATGTATTTAGAATTGTAGCCTTGAAGGAAATACTTTCTAACCCAAGTAGGTATGGATTTAACTTTAACGTTAACGATTTATACAAACCAGTACCAACGTATAAAATTGAAGTAGATTCTGCAGTAGCTGATTTTTCTCAGTTTGCAAAACGCTTTGGAGTAAACTATAAGATTTTAAAACTTCATAATCCATGGTTAAGAGAACCACATTTAAATAATAAATCTCGTAAGTCTTATATTATAGAGATTCCTAAGGAAGGATTTTATAAGTAGAATTTAGTTTAATTTATTGTTTATGTGCAGGTTAGGAAAACAATAAGCAATAATTTTTAATCCGTAACTGACCGTTTTAACACACAAAAAAAGGCTCAAACAAATTAATGTTTAAGCCTTTTTTATTCTTAGAGAAAGATTCTAAACGCACAAAGCTTGTAGCTCGTTTGATGGCTCTTTTGCTTTAAATTATATAGAAATAATAAAAAATCGTCAAAACCAAATTTTGTACATATATTTGTACATATAAAAACACAATATTATGCAAATAGCAACTGTTTCGGATTTTAGAAAGGATATTAAGAAATATTTGGACATCGTAGTAAAAAACTTTGAGACGTTGATTATAAATCGTGGCAAAGATTCTGGAATTGTTATTATGTCTTTGCAGGAGTATAATTCTTTAATGGCTACAAATCACGAATTGTCCTCACGAAAAAATGAATTGAGGTTAGATACTGCAATTAACAAGCTAAAAAATGGTGAGACTTTAATTAAAGATTTAATTAAGGACTAACATGAAATATATTTTCGTTGACGAGTCTTGGGAAGATTATTTGTATTGGCAGAAAACGGATAAAAAAAAGTTGAAGAAAATAAATCAACTTTTAAAGGATATAGCTAGAAATCCGTTTGATGGTATTGGAAAACCAGAACCTTTAAAACATAAATACTCTGGGTTTTGGTCAAGAAGAATTGATAGTGAGCATCGACTTATTTATCAATATAAAGAAGATGAAATATTAATTGCGAAGTGCAGGTTTCATTATGATTAAATAATCAACATATTTCTTAAATAAAAAGGCTCAAACAAATCAATGTTCAAGCCTTTTTTCGATTTCAAATTCATTTTCTATCTTCTACTACGACGATTCTGACGAGCAGATGTTGGTTGGCCATATTGTTGTTTAGGGATAACCGCTTTTTTCATTTGCTGCTTCATCATTTTAATTTGATCAGCAAGCATATCTCTTTTATCTAGTTTTTCAGCTTCAGCCAATAATTTCTGTGCTTCAGGCTTACGTCGTTTTGAAAAAGCAATTCCTGCTAAATTCAATTTTGCCATCGCTAAATCATGATCCATGGATAAACCTAATTCAATAGATTTTTTGAAATATTTTTCAGCTTGGTTCATATCTGTTTGAGAAACCATAATACCATTTAGGTAATTCAAATAGCCTTGTTGTTTTTTTACCAAAGCACCTTCTGGATTCTTAATTTTGTCAAGCCATTTCTTAGCACCAACAAAATCTTGTTTTCTAAGCTTTAGAAAAGCTAGCAAAATCATTTCATTCTTAAAGTAAAAGAAAATGAAAATGGTAGACAGTAAGATATACATTATACCATTACCAATATAACCTTCTGTGAATTGATAGATGCCAAAACCAATGATTAATGCAGCAATGGCGAGTTTTATATTTTTATGAAACATATTTCTGTGTATTTTTGCAGAGCGCAAAGATAATAAAATCTATTCAAAAATTTTCTTTTGGGTCTTGCTAAAGTAAAAACTTGTTGTATATTTGCACGCAGTTTTGAGGAAGTCCTCAGCTCACAAAAAAGAATATTAGTTTTTAAAAATACAAGACATGCCAAAAAGAACGTTTCAACCGTCAAAAAGAAAGAGAAGAAACAAACACGGTTTCAGAGAAAGAATGGCTTCTGTTAACGGAAGAAAAGTTTTAGCACGTAGAAGAGCTAAAGGAAGAAAAAAATTATCTGTGTCTACTGAATCAAGACATAAGAAATAATGATTAACAATTGTTAATATATAAAAGGCGTTACTTAGGTGTAACGCCTTTTTTTGTATCCTATTGATACTTATTTTTGCAACGCTAAATAAATTTTAAAGTTTTTTATTACAACACTAAACACACGTTCTCATGCCAAAAAACACCAACATAAAATCTATTTTACTTATCGGTTCAGGTCCTATAGTAATTGGTCAAGCCTGCGAATTTGATTATTCGGGTTCTCAAGCGTTACGTTCATTAAGAGAAGACGGAATTGAAACCATTCTTATCAATTCTAATCCTGCTACGATAATGACAGATCCTACAATGGCAGATCATGTGTATTTGTTGCCATTGACTACAAAATCTTTAGTTCAGATTTTAAAAAATCATCCTCAAATTGATGCTGTTTTACCAACAATGGGAGGACAAACTGCATTAAATTTATGTATTGAAGCAGATGAGAAAGGAATTTGGGAAGATTTTGGAGTTGATATAATAGGTGTAGATATTGACGCAATTAATATTACAGAAGACAGAGAGCAGTTTAGAGAGTTAATGTTGAAGATTGGTATTGGCATGGCACCTCAGGCAACGGCAACATCATTTTTAAAAGGGAAGGAAATAGCGCAAGAATTTGGTTTTCCTTTGGTTATTAGAGCATCATTTACATTAGGTGGAGCAGGAGCTGCAATTGTACATAAAGAAGAAGATTACGATAAATTATTAACTCATGGTTTGGAAGTTTCGCCAATTCACGAAGTAATGATTGATAAAGCATTAATTGGCTGGAAAGAATATGAATTAGAATTATTAAGAGACAGAAACGATAATGTGGTTATTATCTGTACGATTGAAAATATGGATCCAATGGGAATTCATACAGGAGATTCTATTACGTTAGCACCAGCAATGACCTTGTCTGATAAGACTTTTCAGAAAATGCGAGATATGGCAATTCACATGATGCGAAGCATTGGCGATTTTGCAGGTGGTTGTAATGTACAGTTTGCTGTGAGTCCTGATGATGAGGAAAATATTATAGCGATTGAAATTAATCCACGAGTTTCACGTTCGTCTGCATTGGCAAGTAAAGCAACAGGTTATCCTATTGCTAAAATTGCTTCAAAATTGGCAATTGGCTATACATTGGATGAATTAGATAATCAGATTACAAAATCGACTTCGGCATTATTTGAGCCCACTTTAGATTATGTTGTGGTAAAGATTCCGCGTTGGAATTTTGATAAATTTGAAGGCTCGGACAGAACATTAGGTTTACAGATGAAATCAGTTGGCGAAGTCATGGCAATTGGTCGCTCGTTTCAAGAAGCTTTGCATAAAGCTACACAATCGTTAGAAATTAAACGAAATGGCTTAGGAGCAGATGGAAAAGGTTACAAAGATTACGATACTGTTATTGAAAAATTAACCAATGCAAGTTGGGATCGTGTGTTTGTAATTTATGATGCTGTGGCGATGGGAATTCCATTGAGTCGTATTCACGAGATCACTAAAATAGACATGTGGTTTTTAAAACAATATGAAGAGTTATTTCAGCTTCAAAAAGAAATATCGACGTTCAACATTGATATTATTGAGCGCGAATTATTACTAGAAGCAAAGCAAAAAGGTTATGGAGACAGACAAATAGCACACATGTTAGGTTGCTTAGAAAGTCAAGTTTATAACAAACGAAGCGAACTCAATATTAATCGTGTGTTTAAATTGGTAGATACTTGTGCTGCGGAATTTAAAGCGCTAACACCATATTATTATTCAACCTTTGAAAGTGAAGCAGAAACAGCAGATGGAAAACGTTATGTACAAAACGAAAGTGTTGTTACAGATAAGAAGAAAATCATAGTTTTAGGTTCTGGCCCAAATAGAATTGGTCAAGGTATTGAGTTTGACTATTGTTGTGTGCATGGCGTTTTGGCAGCTGCAGAATGTGGTTACGAAACCATTATGATTAATTGTAATCCTGAAACGGTTTCAACCGATTTTGATATTGCAGATAAATTATATTTTGAACCTGTATTTTGGGAACATATCTATGATATTATTCAACATGAAAAACCAGAAGGTGTTATTGTTCAATTAGGAGGACAAACCGCTTTAAAATTGGCTGAGAAGTTAGAGCGTTACGGAATTAAAATTATGGGAACAAGCTTCCAATCTTTAGATTTAGCTGAAGATAGAGGCAGTTTTTCAAACATATTAAAGGAACATAATATTCCATATCCAGAGTTTGATGTTGCAGAAACTGCAGATGAAGCATTAGCAATTGCAGATGTTTTAGACTTTCCTATTTTAGTAAGACCATCTTATGTACTTGGTGGACAAGGCATGAAAATTGTGATTAATAAAGATGAATTAGAATCTCACGTCATAGATTTATTAAAGTCTATTCCTGGAAATAAATTATTGTTAGATCATTATTTAGATGGAGCTATTGAAGCAGAAGCAGATGCCATCTGTGATGCAGATGGTAATGTTTATATTATTGGAATAATGGAACATATTGAGCCTTGTGGTATTCATTCTGGAGATAGTAATGCATTATTGCCAGCTTTTAATTTAGGAGATTTGGTGATGCAGCAAATTATTGACCATACTCATACTATTGCAAGAGCTCTAAATACGGTTGGATTAATTAATATTCAGTTTGCAATATTAGATGATATTGTTTATATCATTGAAGCCAATCCAAGAGCATCGCGAACCGTTCCTTTTATAGCAAAAGCATATAAAGAGCCTTACGTGAACTATGCAACCAAAGTTATGTTAGGTGAGAAAAAAGTGACTGATTTTAATTTTAATCCACAATTAGAAGGATATGCTATTAAGCAACCTGTGTTTTCATTTAATAAATTCCCTAATGTGAATAAGCAATTGGGACCAGAAATGAAAAGTACTGGAGAAAGCATCTTATTTATAGATAGCTTAAAGGATGATCAGTTTTACGATTTATATGCTAGGCGTAAAATGTATTTAAGTAAATAGTGTCTGTTTACGGTCAAACACTATAATAATGGCATAGTTTTCGATGAAGTGTAAGTGTTATTAGTTAATATTTATTAACTTAGCCATTAAGCAGTGTTTAGATTATTATGAAAAAATTATTACTAGGTCTTATTACAATTATTGTATTTGGTACAATGACTCTTCATGCGTCGTTCAATCATTCAAGTGTTGAGACTTTAATTAATTTTGAAATTCCAAATGATTATTTTCAAGATAACAATTTTACGATTTCGCCAAATCCTTCAAAAGACAAATTAAATATCAGATTACCAAAGTCATCTGAAAACATGACACTTGAGGTTTTTGATGTTTTAGGAAAACGAATTCATAAAAGTACCATTACGCAATTAGAAGCTTCGATAGAGGTTTCTAGCTGGAAAACTGGCGTATATCTCGTTAAAATTTCAAACGAAAAAGAATCGCAAACTAAGCGGTTTATTAAGCAATAGAAGATTAAATTTTATATATAAGTGGAGCTGTTTTGGATCTCGATAACTATCGAGAGAAGCAGCTTTTTTTATTTGAATTGAACTTCAAAAAAAATTACAAGCCGACTATAGTTAGGTAATGTGAGTTGAATTAGTTGCCTATTTTTTAACAAAAAATTATTCCGATTATTTGTTTGAATACTCAATATTTGCAGTATGAAGATTAAATTATCGATATCCTTAGTTGTTTTTGTTGCTTTTTTTAAAGTGTTTTGTCAAGAAACAGTTAATTATAAAGCAGGCTTTAAAACTTTACAGTTAGTAGATTCATCAAGAATCTATAAGCCAAATACATCCAAAACAGATAAACTTCATTATCGACCACTAGATTTGGATATTTGGTATCCTACAACTGAAAAAGGAGGGAAAAGGTTACTCTTTGAAGATTTATATAAACTACATGAAGAAAGAGCCAATAAATATCAAGATGAGATTGATTATACAGGATTTTCAGATGAATTAATACTTTATTTAGCTGCTAGTTTTGGAGTTGAGGCTAAAGATGGGCAACGCCTATTAAAAGTTAAGAGCAATAGTTATTCAAGTACTAAACCAGCTGACGGAAAATTTCCATTAGTAATTTATATGGCAGGTTACAATGGAATGGGTTGGGAAAGCTTTCGCTTATTAGAAAAGTTAGCTGAGAATGGATTTGTAGTACTATCGATTTCTTCAATAGGTACTTATCCTGGAGATATGACCAATGGTTTACTTGATACAATGGAGCAAGTACACGATGCTGAATTTGCTTTTAAGACTCTAAAGATAGAAAAGGAACCCAATGTAGATTTCGATAATGTTGGTGTTTTAGGATTGAGTTGGGGCGGAATGAGTGGTGTTATTATGCTCAATAATCATCCTGAGTTTAAAGCCATGGTGTCCTTAGACGGCTCAGATACTTTTTATTACGGAGACACAGAAGAAGAAGATATCTTGCTTACAGAAATATATGATGCAAATATCATAAATCCCCAAAAAACAACTTCTGCTTTTTTACATATTGAAGCTGGAGACCGACTAGATGAATTTACTCCAACAGGCGAATATCATTATTTTAAAAAAATTAATTCCTCTAAAAACTATCTCCGTTTTTTAAATAGTAAACATGAAGATTTTGGGAGTATAGCTTGGGCACTAAAAGCAAATGAGAAGCAAATCAAGCTTTACGAAGCTATAATGGAAAGTACTTTCTTGTTTTATAAAAAGCACTTAATGCAACAAAACCAATTTGATGAATTTTATAATCAACTTTTGGAGGACAAAAATATATCAAATGAACCTTTAAAATACAGTACAGAAAAACCTAAAGAATTGATACTTTCAGGAATAATACAAAACTCAAAAACTAAAGAAAAACTTGATTATGTGAATATAGGTGTTTTAAACAAAAGCATAGGAACTGTTAGTGATAATAATGGTTCGTTTGAATTTAAACTTGCTGAATCTAACGAAAATGATACACTTAGAGTTTCAATGATTGGATACAAAGCAAAAACTTTATTGGTCAAAAATCTTCTAAATAAAAAAAACAAAATCCTTATAAATTTAGATGAAGAAATATCTGAACTAAATACAGTCGTAATAACTGCTAAAACATGGAAAAGAAAAGTTTTAGGTAATAAAACAAAATCAACTTTTATTGGACACGTTTTTTATTATGAACAATTAGGAAAGGAAATGGGTATACGAATGAACGCTGGACGAAAACCAAAAATTGTTGAATCATTTAATTTCCATATTTCATATAATAGATTTAGTGCAAAAGCAATTTTTAGACTGAATATGTACAAAATAGAGCATGGAAAACCAACAGAGAATATTATGAAAAATAACATTTTGATATCTGTTGATCCGAAACAAACTGGTATGGTTTCAGCTGATTTACGAGATTATGATATTGTACTTACAGAAGATGTTATAACAACATTAGAATGGGTAGATAGCGAAGGTGAAGTAAAGCCAACAGAGGCTTTAGTGATTTCTGTAGGATTGTTAACTGGTGGAACTTACGAACGAGGTTCTAAAGAAGCAAAAATGAAAAAAAAGCTAAAAGGCATGGGACTTGGTTTTACTATGGACGTTAGGTATTAGTTTAGATGATTTTATAAGCTTTATAATCAAGTTAAAGGTTAAAATCCTGCAATTTCATTGCAGTTACTTTAGTTTCTATAAACTTTTAAGAGTATTTTGGCATTTCGACAGTTCCGATGGCTATCGGAAGAGGAACGAGTGACGAGAAACCTTTAGGTTCAGTGCAACTAAATCTTATAATGATGAGATTCCTCTTCGTGCCTCATTCGGAATGACAAGCCATTCTCTAAAAAGAATTTCATTCTTTTGTTTAAAACTATGGACTTCCAGTCCATAGTGGTTTATTTAAAATCAATCTTTACACGGTAATCCTTTAATTGTTCCAGATGTTGATCAACATTTTTATAAATACTATTTAAATCTTCACTTCTTCTAGTATCACTTTCACGTCTAATTATAGATTTAATAAAGCGTTTTGCATCCATTTTAGTGATTAATTTTAAACCTGGAACAGTTACTGTTTTACCTGATTCGTCAACAGCAACCATTGTAAAATATGATGAATTACAATGTTTCTTTTTACCAGTTCTAATATTTTCAGATTCTACTCTTATGCCTACAATCATTGATGATTTACCAATGTAATTAACAGACGCCTTCATAGTCACTAACTCACCAACTTCAATTGGATTTAAGAAGTTAACCTTATTAACAGATGCTGTGACACAATAACTTTGAGAATGCTTAGAAGCACAAGCAAATGCAATATTATCCATTAAACTAAGAATATAGCCTCCATGAATTTTTCCACCAAAATTGGCATGAGATGGTTTCATTAATTCAGAAATCTGGATTCTAGAATCTTCTGTGGTTTTAAACATAATTTTTGAGATTTAAGAAAAGACGAATAGTTGAGATATTACTAGAGCTAATATATTCCTTATTTATGGAATAATATCAATTATGCCGTTTATCGGAATATTTACATCTCCTCTTCGGAAGCTCTTTTAATGATACTTTCGGGAAGTGATTTCTTCGCTTTAGCTCCCATTTTTTTAATCTTTTCAACTCGAGAAATAAGATTACCTTTTCCATCCACTAACTTATTCATAGCAGAAGAATAATCGGTTTTAGCAGCATCAATCTTTTTGCCAACTCCCGTTAAATCTGTTACTAGACCTTCAAACTTATCGTATAATGCACCTGCCTGTCTGGCGATTTCAATAGCATTCTGCTGTTGCTTTTCGTTATTCCACATGGAATCTATAGTGCGTAATGTTGCTAATAGAGTAGAAGGAGTAACAATGACAATATTCTGTTCAAAAGCTTTATTATATAATGAATTATCTTCGTTTATTGCCACAGCAAAAGCAGGTTCAATAGGAATAAACATTAACACAAAATCTGGTGATTCAATGTCGTATAAACCTTGATAATTTTTAGCAGATAATTGATCCACATGTCTTTTTATAGAGTTAACATGGGCTTTTAAATATAGTGCTCTATCCTCATCATCAGCATTTACCAAACGCTCATAATCTGTTAACGATACTTTAGAATCTATAATCATTTTTTTAGAATCTGGAAGATGCAACACCACATCTGGCATTACACGAGAACCATCCTCACGTTGAAAATTCTGTTGTACAAAATATTCTCTATCTTTTTCTAATCCAGATTTTTCTAACACACGTTCTAAAACCAATTCGCCCCAATTCCCTTGAGTTTTACTATCACCTTTTAAAGCTCTCGTTAAGTTAGTAGCTTCTTTTGCCATTTGTTGGTTGAGGTCTTTTAGACCTAATAACTGCTCTTTTAAAGCAGAATGCATGCTAATACTTTCCTTTTGGGTATCATCTACTTTTTTCTCGAAGAGTTGTATTTTTTCTTGTAACGGATTTAATATTTGTTTGATATTCTCTTTATTCTGAAGTGTGAATTTCTCCGACTTTTCATCTAATATTTTGGTAGCCATTAATTCAAAATCCTTTCGAAGTTGAATTTGTTGTTGTTCTAATTCTGCATCGCGTTTAAGGTTCTGTTCTTGTAGGTTTTCAAATTCAGTATTCCGTCTCGATAATTCTGTACTTAAAAAATCTTTTTCTTTTCTTATGTTTTCGCGTTCAATTTCAATCTTAGAGACATTTTCTTTTAATTCTGCCAGCGACTGATTAAAATACTGGTCTTGTTTTTGGTTTTCGGCTTCAGAGAATTGTTTAAATTCATTGAATTGTTGCTGCAAATTAGTATTACGTTCTTCAAGCGTGCTTTTGTCACTTTTGCTTTTTAATTGCGAAAATTTGAGTCCTATAAAAGTACCAATGGCTCCAGAAACAAAAATGGCTATAATGAGAATGATGGTGTCGTTCATTTTGAAAAGAGAAATTTATCAAAGATAATGGATAATGTGGAAATCGAAGTTGAAATGAAATAGAAACATTTAACTAAAATAACGATTGAAAACTTAAAGTTATAAACTAAAGATTGTCATCTAAAAACTCTGAACTTATCACTATATTTACTGCTTCAAAAAAATCAAGATAAATGGCACTTTCATCGCTTAATGCAATTTCACCAATTGATGGTAGATATAGATCTAAAGTTGAAACTTTAGGTAATTATTTTTCTGAAGAAGCACTTATAAAGTATCGTGTTTTGGTAGAGATTGAATATTTTATAGCGTTGTGCGAATTGCCATTACCACAACTAGAATCGGTTCCGAATTCAGTTTTTGAAGATTTAAGAGCTATTTATAAAAATTTCACGGCAGTTGATGCATCTGCTATAAAAGAGATCGAAAAAGTTACTAATCATGATGTAAAAGCGGTTGAGTACTTTATTAGAGACAAATTTGATGCTTTAGAATTATCTGCTTATAAGGAGTTTATTCATTTCGGACTCACATCACAAGATATTAATAACACAGCAATTCCTTTAAGTATTAAGGATGCCATGAATGACGTTTATGTTCCTGAATATTTTTCACTTTTAGAAAAGATAGAAGGCTTAGCAAAAGATTGGGCACATATCCCAATGTTGGCTAGAACACATGGCCAACCAGCTTCGCCTACGCGTTTAGGTAAAGAAATTGAGATATTTGCTGTAAGACTAAAAGAACAATTTAATTTGTTAAATGATGTACCAAGCGCTGCTAAATTTGGTGGTGCAACAGGCAATTTTAACGCTCATAATGTAGCCTACCCAAATATTGACTGGAAAGCTTTTGCTTCAAAATTTGTTCAAGAAAAATTAGGCTTGCAACATTCATTTCCAACCACACAAATAGAACATTACGATCATGCAGCAGCTTTGTTTGATGCTTTAAAACGCATTAATACTATTATAATAGATTTAGATAGAGATATTTGGACGTATGTGTCTATGGATTATTTTAAACAGAAAATTAAAGCTGGTGAAGTAGGTAGTTCTGCAATGCCACACAAAGTAAATCCTATAGATTTTGAAAATAGTGAAGGTAATCTAGGAATTGCAAATGCTATTTTTGAGCATCTGTCTGCAAAATTACCGATTTCACGACTGCAACGTGATTTAACCGATAGTACAGTTTTAAGAAATGTTGGTGTACCATTTGGGCATACCATTATTGGGTTTAAATCTACAGTTAATGGTTTAGGTAAATTATTATTGAATGAACCTAAATTTGCTCAAGATTTAGAAAATAATTGGGCTGTAGTTGCAGAAGCGATTCAAACCATTTTGAGACGTGAAAGCTACCCAAATCCTTATGAAGCTTTAAAAGGTTTAACCAGAACTAATGAAGCGATTACGCAAAATTCAATTTCAAATTTTATTGATACATTAGAAGTTTCTGAGGCTATTAAATCTGAATTAAAAACCATCACACCAAGTAATTATACTGGTATCTAATTTTTTTAAATCTGTGAAATATATTCCAACTACAAAAGACTCTATTGCATTGACTTGTGCATCTATTGTAACATTAGGGTTTTTTATAGCTGGCTTATTTGGTGTACTCGATTACATTATTGTAAAGGTTGCTCTATTTTTGGGTTTGGCATTTTTATTCGTAATAGCGTTAATTTATATGCTAAAAAATGAAATAAAAAAGAATCGTCCTGAAGATAAGCTTCAAGACGATTCACATTAACATTTAAATAAGTATACCAAGCAAACTTCAAAATAGTCGATTAAATTAGTTTCTATTTCCTTTCTATTTCAACATAAAACAGAACCGTAACCATAGCTATGCTTATATTTTCTATTTCATCTAAAGAAAATATAATTCAAATTTTCTACAACCATTTTGAAGCTTACTTGGTATTTGTCAGTTTATTTAAATTTCTTTACTTAAAAAAGTCTGTTAGACTATTAAGGTTTGTGTCTTCAAATTTGGCATCGTTTAATACAGAACTTAAAGACATCAATTTACCAGCATTCATATCATCACCTAAAATTCGCGCGATTAAAAACCCTTTGTTGTTAGCATTTCCGAAAATAATTAGTTCGTCAATGTTGTCTATTTCGCCTAAAAATTTCACTACAAATTTTCCATCTGTTGAGTTTCCTCCTCGCATTAATTCCTCGTATCTCTCATCTTTTAGAATGGTTTTTACTTTTTCAAGCTCTAGGTTGTAATCTTCTGCTTCTGTATCTTCTTTCATAAATGTTAGTACATTTAACTTATCTACAGAATTGTACGCTTCTTTCTGTTCATCAGTCATGTCAACACTTTCTACGTTAACAAAACTTGTTGGCACATCAAACGAAGCAAAGCCAGGCTTTAACTCGTTATCTACATAATAGGTTTGTAATGTTGGTCCTTGGTTGCAGCTGGTAAAAGCGGCAACCAAAAACAACACTACCATTGATTTTTTGATTGATTGTATCATAACTTTATATCTATTGTTTCTTTTCTCCAGCTTTCTTTAACTGCTCACCACCTGGAATATCCATTTGGTTAGTAATTTTAGAGACTTGCCTTAAATCTATATCACCTGTTAGCGATAATAACACAGTTTCAAACTCACGTTTTTTACCATTAATTTCAATGTTTTGACCTTTAGTTAATTCCTTTAGACCGCTTACAAACATTAAAAGTTCTTTTACATGATTCTCATCGCTACCTTCTTTTATATAGAATTTTACAGTTTGATCTCCATCTTTCATTCTCATTAATTCTTCAAGATCAGAAGATTTTAAATATTTATTTACAGTGGCTTTCATATCAGCTGAAACTTTACTATCACCAGTTGTAAAAACTTTAAGTCCAGTAATTTTTTTTACCATATCCATATATTGCTGAGCTTCAGGATCGTCCATGTCAATATCAATGCTAGCAATCATGCTAAACATTTTCTGATTAACAATTACAGATGCTACTTCATTCATATCTTCATATTTATCAAAGATACTCTGAGCGCCAGACATAAATGGTGCTACAATAAGCGTGATTATTACAATTACTTTTTTCATAATTTCTTAATTTTTGTTTGTTACTTGATTTTAAAAATTTTGTTTGTTGTTTTCGAAAATTCACTTAATCTTCCAGCTTCTTCCATTCCTTGATTTAAATTATCTGAAACTAAAGCCAGTGAATTAAGTTGTTGTTTGCCTTCATTCATTCCTATTGAAACTAAACTTAAAGCTTCCATGGTTTGGTTATAAACCATAAGGGCTTCTTGTTTTTCTTGTTCTGTAGGACCAATAAAAGTTGGTACAACTAAACCAAGCATAAGAACCGCAACAGCTGCGACAGAAATCCATTGATACAGTTTTGTTTTCTTAGTGTTTAATGGAACGTCTTTGGTGTACTGCTCTTGTTTTGATTGCGAAAAGTATTGAAACATTGGTTTGTAATGCTCAAAATGTGCTGCCACATTATCACTTTTAAAATACGCTTTTAACTGTGCTTCTTCTTGCAAAGTAGTTTCTGCCTTATTATACTTTTCTATTAATTTTTCAATATTATTTAATACCATATTGATGTGTATTAGTTAATTTTTCTCTTATTGTTTTACGTGCTCTAGATAAGTTCACTCGTATCGCTGTTTCATTCATGTCTAGCATTTTTGCTATTTCTGCGAAATCGTATTCTTCAATATCTCTTAATTGCACTATTATTTTTTGTTGTTCTGGTAGGTCTTCCATTATTTTAGAAACCCAATCCACACTATCTTTCGCTTCAACTTGTTTTTGTAATGATGCATTGTTATCTGTGTAATTACTATGAACAATTTTTAAATTCTGAGCTTGTTTCGATTTTAATCTATCCAAACAAAAATTCTTTGTTATTGTCATTGAAAACGCTTCCACATTTTTATAATCTTCAATTTTTTTATTATTCTTCCATAATTTCAAAAGTATTTCTTGCGTGGCATCTTCTGCTTCTTCACGAGAAACTAGTAATCGTTTTGCTAAACGAAATACTTTATCTTTAAATGGCATTACCAAGCTTACAAAATCTGTTTGCTTCATTACTTTTTTGATTGGTGGTTGAAGTTGAATATTATTCGCCTTCATTATTACGACGATACACTTTATATTTTGTTACAAAGATTTTTTTATTTTACAATATTGTAAGTAAATTTAGAGTTTTACAGACAGATGTAATAGATTGCTATATTATAAAAGAAAAATTATATATGAAAAAGATTAAAACGCTGTTATGGACTTTTACTGTATTATTTATGGTTACAAGTTGTTTTGAAGATTCAGACGATAATATTGTTATCACAGGTGAAGCAAAAGATTTTATTTGGAAAGGCATGAATTACTTTTACATATATGGTAACGATGTGCCAAATTTAAGAAATGAGACATTTGGTATTAGTGGTTTGGCTAATAGGTATGATACGACTCCTGAATATGAAGATTTTCTTTCAGATTTTTCTTCACCAGAAGAAATTTTTGAGGCCTTAGTTTTTGATGCAGGAAGCACAGATAAGTTTAGTACTATATTTTCAAATTTATTTCAAGCAATAGATTTATTTAATGGTACTTCTGAAACTAATGGTATGCTACGTCTTTTTTTCTTTCAGATTAATGAAAGTGGTCCCTTTTACGTACGTATAGGATTAGTACTTAATGGAAGTAATGCTGATTTAGCCGGAGTTGAGCGTAATATGGTAATCTCTGGTGTTGATGGCACTACATTTACTTCAGAAGAAGATGTTTTAGCACTATTATCACAATCCACAATGACCTTAAATTTTTCGGATTATAACGATAATGGCACTGAAGATACTAGTGATGATACTGTAACTCCTAATGGACAAACCGCTACAGTAACTCGTGAGGTTTTTACAGATAACCCAGTGCATAGAACTGAGGTTATTACTGCGAATAATGAAACTATTGGTTATATAATGTACAACAGTTTTAGAGATAATTTTGAAACAGAATTAAACAATGCTTTTGCTCAATTGCAAGCAGCTAATGTTCAGCATTTGGTTTTAGATTTACGGTACAATGGTGGTGGTGCAATTGTAACTGCTGCGCGTTTAGCTACTATGATTTCTGGTGAGTCACCGAGTCAAGTATTTTCAAAAGCATTTTTTGGACCAAATCGTTTAGGTGAAAATAGAAATTTTAATTTTGATAATACGCTAGGTAATGGAACCGCTGTAAACACATTAAATTTAGATAAAGTCTATGTACTTACAACAAACGCATCTGCTTCAGCAAGTGAGTTAATAATTAATAGTTTAAGACCATATATAGACGTTGTTCAAATTGGCACTACTACAACTGGTAAAACTACTATTAACACTTTGGTTTTTGACTCACCAGAATTTAATAGACAACAAGTAACTAATGCACATACTTATGCATTACTTCCTTTAATAGGTGATTCTACTAATAAAGACGAAGAATTAGTCCCTTCAACAGGATTAGTGCCAAATATTGTTTTGGAAGAAACTATTGCAAATTTTGGTACCCTTGGAGATCCAAACGAGCCATTATTGGCTAGAGCAATTATGGAAATTACTAGTGCAAGTAGATTTACAAACTCAACCTCTACTAATAACAATAATCTAAAACCTTTAAAACTTAAAACGGACACATCATCAATTATTGATGGTTATATGTATATAGACTAGCCTTTAATTTAGTCATAAAAAAGCCGCTTTCTACAAATTTGTAAAAGCGGCTTTTTAATTCAATTATAAATCGAAAACTTACAACTTCAAATTAAAACCAAGGTTTACACCACGTCCTCTAGTTGTAAAACCAAATAACTCTTGGTAATCTTCATTAAAAATATTGGTAACGTTAGCAAAAACCGTCATTCTATTTTTAATGATTTTATGACTGATATAAAAATCTAATAATCCATAAGACTCTAAAGTGATTTTATCATTCATAAACGTACTAGGATTATAAACAGAATCTTCCCTATCATCATTATATTGATATGATAGGCTTAAAATAGTCAACTCACAAAGATCATAGTCTAATCTTGTATTTATCTTTATTTCTGGAATTCTTAAACTTAAATCTTCATCTACAGATGTGTACGTTGCATTAAGGTTAAAGTTTAATTTTTCGGTAATTTTAGCTTGCGTTACAAACTCAAGTCCACTAGAAGTAAAGGATGTTGAAGTGTTTTTATATTGAAAAACAAAGTTACCAGTATCTACAAAATCAATAAAGTTATCTTCATTTCTATTAAAATAAACCAAGCTAATTGTAGCTTTCTTATGTATTGAAACTTCTGCACCAACTTCTATAGTTGCGTTTTCTTCTGGTTGTAAATCTATATTTCCGTAACTAGGTTCAAATAATTGATAGAGTGAAGGCGTAATAAATGCTGTGCTATAACTTGCCAATCCTTTTACATAACCAAAATCCATATCTACTTTGTAAGATGGATTAACACTATACACTAAATGACTGCCATATTCGCTATGATTATTAATCGTAAACCTGCATTAAGATTTAGCCCAAAATCTGAAACATATACCACATTTGCATAAGGATCTGTAATAGTAAATTGAGCATTCTCAGGATTTATGGCTTGACTAAATTCTGATGCTCCAAAAGGAATTGTAAAGCTTTCCATTTTATTATCTTGAAAATTTACACCTATAACCGTGTAAAATTTATCATTAAAGTTGTAGCGATTAAAAGCATCAACTACAGTGTTTTGCGCATTAAATTGTGAAGGGAAACTAGATTCTATTTCACGTTCTACATCACTATAAGCTGCGTTTACAGTTAAGCTACCTTTATTGTATTTAAATTCTGGAGACAAACCAATTCTGTATTGGTTAGATAAAGATACATTATCTGCATCTAGCATTCCAAAACCATCATCAAAATCGGCTTTATAATTATCATAATTTGCGTAAGCATTTAACTTAAAAGTCTTACTAAATTTATAGCCTAATTTCACGTTGGCATTATAACTATTAAAAGCATCAGATTCAGTACCTGTTTCAATAGCAGACAAACCATCAGTAGATTGCTGACCAAAACTTGCCAAATAATTAAACTTGCCAGCACTTCCGTTTACAGAAACACTATTTCTAAAATCCTCAATAGCATAATTATCTTCATCTGAAGATTGATTGGTGCCAAGCGTACTTCTTAAATTCAAATTAAAAGCCTTTTTTGAAGCTTCTTTCAATGTAATGTTAATTACAGCAGTTGCCGCTCCTGTGCCATAAAGTGTACTCGATGCTCCTTTAAGAATTTCAATAGATTCTACTTGATCTGCATTTAATAAACGTAAATCATAATCGTTTGCAATTTGCGATGCATCTGTAACTTGAATACCTTCAATCATCACTAAAACTTGACGGTTACGACCACCACGAATAAAATAACTTAAATTTTGCCCAGCATTACTGCGTACACCATTTATTTCAACTCCAACCGTTCTGCCAATAATTTCGGCAATGGATTGACCTTGCAGTTTTTCTAAATCTTTTGAAGTGATTTTGGTAATAACCTTACCAGAGTTTTCACGTTTAAGGTTGAATCTAGAATCTGTAACAACCACTTCATCTAATTTTTGAATGGTAAGCGAATCTTTTTTTTGTGCATTACCAACACATAGCATACCTATACTAAGGACGCTACAAAACAGTTTTGTTTTGTTCATTTTAATTTTTAATTACTCGAGAGAACACACTGTAATTAGTATGTAAACTTTTATCCCGAAAGTTTGACTTCTATGTTGAAACTGGCAGGTCTCCTGACTTGTTATTTATTATTTTACCTTCCCAGCGAAAATGCCAGTGGTTTTGAAGAAAATAATAACTCTCAAAAATGAGATGCCCAATCAAGTTGAGCATTTAACTTACAGTTGCGGGAACAGTTCTGGACTTGATTATAACAATCTCACCAGATTCCCTTTTAATTAACTTTGTAAAGTGCCTGTTACACTGAGCGCAGTCGAAGTGCTTCAAACTAATACATCGTCAAACCTAATTTCGAGCACGAAAATACTATTTTAAAGTAATGCAATAAGATTAATCACTACTTTTTCTTATTCATTTTGTAGATAAGATAAATGAATCCAATTAAAAAATGAGCAATAATAATACCTGCAACAATATATAATGTTAAATTTGAATCGCCTCTCATGGTATAGTTTTTATCAAAATTAACGATAAGATAGCAATGTATAAGTCACAAATGTTACCAATGAAATTTCTTAAAATCTTAATATTTCTATTAATTGTAAGTTCATGTAAAAATGAACCAAAACAAGATATAATCACAACTTCTGAAACTAAAAAGTTAGAGTTAAAATATGCCGAAGGGTTTTCGGTAGATTATTACGACGCTTATAAAATTCTAACGATAATAAAACCATGGCCAAAAGCTAAAAAAACGTATCGCTATGTTCTTATTTCGAAAGAAAATATGGCAAAAACTACTTTTGCAAAGGATGAGTTTGATGCAATAATTGCAAACCCTATTGAATCGATTGTTGCGACTTCAACCACGCATATTCCAGCATTAGAATTATTAAATATTGAAGAAACTTTAATTGGGTTTACTGGAACAGATTATATTTCTTTAGAAAAAACAAGACAACGCATTGATGAAGGAAAAATAAGAGAACTCGGTAAAAATGAAGGTATAAATACTGAAGTGCTTTTAGACTTAAATCCAGATGTTGTGGTTGGTTTTGGAGTTGATGGTGTGAATAAAACCTTTGAAGTAGTTAAAAAATCTGGTATTCCTGTAATTTACAATGGAGATTGGGTAGAATCTTCGGCATTAGCAAAAGCAGAATGGATTAAATTCTTTGGTGTCTTATTTAACAGAGAGAAAGAAGTCAATTCAATCTTTAATCAAATTGAAAGCGATTATCTAGAAGCTAAAGAAATCGCCAAAAATGCAAAAAACAGACCAACAGTTTTAAGTGGAGCCATGCAAAAAGACGTTTGGTATTTACCAAATGGATCAAGTCCTGAAGCGCAATTTTTAAAGGATGCAAATGTAAATTACCTTTGGAGCGAAACTTCAGGGAATGGAAGTTTAGCACTCAGTTTTGAAGTCGTTTTAGACAAAGCCAAAGAAGCTGAATTATGGTTGAGTCCTTCATATTACAGTAGTTTTAAGCAATTAGAAAAAGCGAATTCACTTTATACTAATTTTGAAGCTTTTAAAAAGAAAAACATATATACATTTGCAAATAAAACAGGTGCAACAGGAGGCGTTTTGTATTACGAATTAGGAACCGCAAGACCAGATTTGGTATTAAAAGATTTAATAAAAATTGCACATCCAGAATTGTTGGAAGATTATAAACCTTATTTTTTTGAAAAACTAAAATAGTACCACTTTGAAGACCTCACAGGTTTTTAAAACCTGTGAGGTCTTATTTAAATAATGAAAACCAATCACACATATTCATTTATAATCCTAGCAGTAATTTTACTGCTCTGCTTTGTGGCAAACATAAGTTTAGGTTCAATTAGCATTCCGTTGTCTTCAATTTTTGAAAGTCTTTTTGGAACTACTGAAAACACAACTTGGCAAGTTATAGTTACTAAAGTTAGATTACCAAAGGCTATCACAGCAGTTATGGTTGGTTCTGGTTTGGGTATTTCAGGATTATTAATGCAAACTTTATTTAGAAACCCTTTGGCTGGACCTTTTGTTTTAGGTATTAGTTCTGGAGCAAGCCTTGGTGTGGCTTTGGTTATTTTGGGTTCAGGTTTATTTGGAGGCTTGTTTGCGACAGCTTTAATTTCTAAATGGAGTATTGTTATTGCTGCAAGTTTAGGAAGTTTTTTAGTGCTTTTGGCGGTTTTGGCTGTATCAAGCAAGGTTAGAGATACTATGGCAATATTAATTATAGGCTTAATGTTTGGGAGTATTACTACTGCTGTTGTGAGCGTACTTTCTTATTTTAGTTCTGCTGAGCAATTACAACAGTATATTTTTTGGGGATTTGGCAGTTTAAGTAATTTATCTTGGGAAGAATTACTGATTTTCTTCGGAATTTACACAGTGGGAATAGTTCTCAGTATTTTTTCTATTAAAAGCCTGAATGCCTTATTGTTAGGTGATAACTACGCAAAAAGTTTAGGTTTATCTTTGAAAACCAGTAGATTCGTTGTTATATTCGCCACGAGTTTAATTGCAGGAACCATTACCGCTTTTGCTGGTCCAATAGCATTTATCGGTTTGGCAATTCCGCATTTAACTCGGCAAATATTTAAGACCTCAAATCATAAAATATTATTGCCTGCTGTGTTTTTATTTGGTGCTATTGTAATGCTTATTTGCGATAGTATTGCACAAGTTCCTACTAGTGATTATATCTTGCCTATTAATGCTATTACTGCTTTAGTTGGCGCACCAGTAGTAATTTGGTTATTAGTAAGACAGCGGAAAATGATGTTTTAAACAATTTAAAACATGACCTTAGAAACCCTTAATTTCTGGAAGGCAAAAGCAATTACGTATCCTATAATCGCATTATCATTTTTAATGCTAGGATGCCAATCCTTCAAAACAACCTCTGAACTTCAATCTAATTTTAATGAACAAGAGTTAAAAGATTTTCAAACTATTAGAAGCTTTTTTATTAAAAATATGATGGAACTAAATGATGAAAATTTTAATAATGAATTTAGATTTAAAATTAAAGATTTAGAAGCCTCAGGCTTTTCTTCAGTTGTTCCGAAAAAAATTGAAAAATTATTTACTTCTATTTCAGAATCTACCTTTAATGAAATATGGGAAATAAAAACTCAAAAACGTAGCAATACTCAATATGGTTCCTATAAGTATTTAGCACCTAAGAAGAATGGTAAATATCAAAAATTTTTGAGTGCTATTACACCTCATAATTCTATGGTAAGACTTTATTATGATGATCTGTTAAAGACTGAAAACTTCAGTCATTTATCAATGTCAAAATACATTAATCATAATTCGTTAGATTTTGATTTAGACAATACAAATGTTCAACTTTTATTTGCAATTCATTATATTACATTTTATCACGATAATAATATTACTAGTAATTTATTGAATTAGTGTCTAAACCAGAACTCAATATCATTTTAAAAGCAGAACAACTTTCAATAGGTTACAAAACCAAAAAAGTAGAAACTGTTATTGCCTTAAATATAAATTTTGAACTTCAAAAAGGACAACTCATTGGCTTGGTTGGTGCTAATGGAATTGGAAAATCCACGTTGTTGCGAACATTAATAAAAGTGCAACCTGAATTATCTGGCAAAATTTCATTAAATGGAAAGGAGCTAAAAACTACTTCTACTGTAGAACTCGCTAAGCAATTGAGTATTGTACTAACGGAATCATTATTATCTAAAAATCTTTCGGTATTTGAATTGGTAGCTCTAGGAAGACATCCTTATACTAACTGGATTGGGAATTTATCTGAAGAAGATGTATCTATCGTAAATAATGCGCTAGAGTTAGTAAATATCTTAGAATTAAAAGATAAAAGATGTTACGAGCTTAGTGATGGGCAATTACAAAAAGTAATGATAGCGCGTGCATTAGCTCAAGACACAGCAATTATTGTTTTGGACGAGCCAACCACACATTTAGATATGTATCACAAAGCATACATTTTAAAATTGCTTCAAAAATTAACTAAAGAAACTGGTAAAACGATTCTGTTTTCTTCGCACGAAATTGATTTAGCTATTCAATTATGTGACACAATGATTGTTATGCAAAAAGACAAACTGGTTTGTGACCAACCTTGTAATTTAATTTCAAATGGTGTTTTTGATTCTCTTTTTCCAAAGGATTTGATTTCTTTTGATAATTCTACTGGTAGTTTTAGAGTTTCATAATAGTTATTGGTTGTTGGAATTTAATTTTCGGATCTTCTTTAAAATATGGCGAGCTCTAGCTTTAAATCCAGAACTCTGCATCTGAAAATCGCGCTCTAAAATAATGACTAATTCTGGATGAACCCAATCATATTCCGTTCCTAATAGAAATAAACTATTCATGCTATAGACTTTAGGAGCAATCTTTTCGTCATTAATCATCCAATCGAAACACGCTTCTGTGATTTTTTCTTTGTGTGCTTCTGTAAGATGTGTTTTAATAGCATTATCCGTTTTAGAATAATTTGATTTAATAAGATATTCGCAAATTTTTGCGACAGGTCTAACCGCAGGATCTAAATGAACTTTAGATATGTTTTCTGTAAATATATTAAGATGTGGAATTATAGCTTCAAGCTTTTCGCCACACATAAACTCAAAAACCCAAGCTGCTCTGCATGAAATTTTATCATCAACATCAAAAAGAATCTCTAACAGCGGAGTAATCAATTCCGGATTATCAATTACCAGATTGGCATATTTTAATCGCTTTTCGCGCGAATGATTTACGTAATTTAATTCTTTATAGAGTTTTGCTTTGGTCACTAGAAAATGATTAATTTAGTCCCGAACGTTCGGGACTAAATTAATCAAAAATGAAGATTCTCAAAAAAATAGGACTTTTACTTTTAGTAATTTTTATAATCGCTCAATTTTTTGGACCAGAAAAGAATGATGGAGATATCGCTTCTGTAGATGCTTTTTTTGCAGATACAAATCCACCAGAAGATGTAAAGCTAATTCTAAAAAGCGCTTGTATAGATTGCCATAGTGATAGCACACGCTATCCTTGGTACAATAATATTACACCAGTAAATTATTGGTTAGCAGATCATATTAAGAAAGGAAAAAAGCATTTTAACTTATCAAAATGGAATGACTATTCCGATAAGAAAAAAGATCATAAATTCGATGAGTTAATAGAAATGGTAGAGGAAAAAGAAATGCCGTTACCAAGTTACACATGGACACATGGAGAGGCTAAATTATCGCAAGATCAAATAGATACTGTATTGTCTTGGGCAAAAACTGTGCGTTTAAAATATGTATTTCTAAAGGATCCTCAATAGGAAAAATAAATTCCAAGCTCTAAATCCCAAATTCCAAAAGAAATGCAAATTCCAATGGAGCATTTTGGAATTTAGTTTTTGAATATTGAAAATTATAATTTTTTTATGTCAAAAAAATTACTCGTTGTCGGTTTTGTTTGGCCAGAACCTAAAAGTTCTGCAGCTGGTAGTCGCATGCTTCAGTTGGTTGAACAATTTCAAAATCAAGGTTATGAGATAATATTTTCTTCTGCGGCTAAAACTTCTAATAATACTTATGATTTAAGTTCTATAAATGTAGAAACTAAAGCTATTCTATTAAATGATTCGTCTTTTGATGTGTTTATAAAAGAATTCAATCCCGATGTTGTTTTGTTTGATCGTTTTATGAGCGAAGAACAATATGGTTGGCGAGTTGCAGAGCAATGTCCTAATGCATTACGGATTTTAGATACTGAAGACTTTCATGGATTACGAAAGGCTAGGGAAGAGGCTTTAAAGCAAAATGAAGCGGTTTCTTTAGAGCACATACAAAATGATGTCACCAAGCGTGAAATAGCGAGTATCTATCGTTGCGATTTAAGCTTAATAATTTCTGAAGCTGAAATTAAAATTTTAACCAATCAGTTTAAGGTTGATAATAGTTTACTCTATTATTTGCCGTTTTTATTAGAACCAATTTTAAAAGATAAAATAAAGCAATTACCAACTTTTGAAGCGCGAGAACATTTTATAACCATTGGTAATTTTCTACACGCACCAAATTATGATGCCGTTTTATATTTGAAACAAACGATTTGGCCTTTAATTAGAAAACAATTACCAAAAGCGGAATTACATATTTATGGTGCTTACGAACCTCAAAGAGTAACGCAACTCAGCAATGTAAAAGAAGGCTTTTTAATTAAAGGATATGCAGAAGATGTTAATAAAGTAATGCAAAACGTAAAAGTATGTTTAACGTCTTTACGTTTTGGCGCAGGACTCAAAGGAAAATTAATAGATGCGATGCAAAACGGAACGCCTACTGTTATGACTGAGATTGCAGCAGAAGGTGTGTTTGATAATTTAGGAATAAATGGGTTTGTTGAAGATAATCCTGAAGCTTTTGCTAAAAAAGCGGTTGAATTATATACAAATTCTGAGCTTTGGGAAGCTAAACAACAGAATGGATTTTATGTTTTAAACAAACGATTTAATAAAGTTGATTTTGAAAGTGAGTTTTCTTCGCATATAGATTCATTACTAAAGAATTTAAAAACACATCGTCAGCAGAATTTCATGGGTCAATTGTTTATGCATCAAACACTTCAGAGTACAAAATATATGAGTAAGTGGATTGAGGTTAAGAATCGGTGATTTTTTGAAGTATTTCACAGACGTCTTTGTTGCAATGCTATTAGTACTTTTCGTTTTTTTTCATAATTAATGGCAATTCTTTGATAAAAATCAGAAAGTCAAATTTTGCTAAATCTATTTGTATAATTCAATAACGTAAAGTATATTTGTCATATAGTAAAATTATTTTTACTTTATATAAAATATACTTGTCAATTATGAATACAGAAAAAATATTAGATTGTGAACGTGATAGGTTTCAAAAACTTATAAAATTTAGATTGTCACATCGCTTTATGACTATAGGTATTGTAATAGCATTGTTATCTATTGTGATGATGTTTGTTAGAGCATTTACTATGGAAGGAGATACGTTGTGGTTAAAACAATTGTTGCAAAAAACACTTTTAGTCGGTATGCTCATTATGTCACTGTCCAAGGACAAGATAGAAGATGAGATGACGATTAGTCTTAGAGCGCAATCTTATGCAATAGCTTTTGTAGTAGGTGTTATTTATGCTTTGGTTATGCCTTATGTAGAGTTTGGTGTTTCTAATGCTGTGCATTCTGGAGGCGAAGCGTTTAAGGATTTGGGGGATTTTCAGGTGTTATTATTTATGTTAATGATACAGCTTATGTTTTATCACAACTTAAAACGCTTTAGATAATGGAAAATACAATAAAAGTAGAGCGTGCTATTTTGAGTTTAACACAAGACGATTTAGCAAAAAAAATTGGAGTATCTCGTCAAACTATAAACTCTATAGAAGCGAATCGTTATGTGCCTTCTACGGTTTTAGCTCTAAAATTATCTGATGTTTTTGGTAAACCTGTAAATGACTTTTTTAAATTGAGTTTAGATGATTAGTTTGGTAATTGTATTAGTGTATCTTATTTTAAGATGTTTATGAGTTCTTTCATTCCTTCTGTCGCAGACTTTGCAATAATATTTACCTTACCTTCAGTATTAATAGCCGGTTTTGGATCTATATAATAAATAGGTGTATTTGGCTGTACATAATCCATTAAACTTGCTGCAGGATAAACTTGCATACTTGTCCCAATAATAACAAGAATATCTGCTGCATAGCATATTTTAATTGCTGTTTCAATCTCTGGAACATCTTCACCAAACCAAACAATATGAGGACGCAATTGGTAACCTTTGTCGCATAAGTCTCCTATATTAATGTCTTCTGTCCAAACTTTAATATCATTAAGGTTTCCTGTACTTCTTATTTTTAGTAATTCGCCATGTAGATGTACCACATCACTACTGCCAGCACGTTCATGCAAATCATCTACATTTTGTGTTATTATAGTAGCTTTATAATCACTCTCTAGAGAAGCTAAATCTTTGTGAGCTTGGTTAGGTTTTACTTCTTTTAATTGTTTTCGTCTTTCATTATAAAAATTCAGCACCAATTCAGGATTTCGAGCAAAACCATCAGGAGAAGCCACTTCCATTACGTCATGTCCTTCCCAAAGTCCGTCTGCATCTCTAAATGTTTTTATACCACTTTCTGCACTTATACCAGCTCCTGTTAATACAACGATGTGTTTTTTCATATTTTAAAAATAGTAATTTTTATGTCATTGCAAAAAATGAGGAACAAATGATGTGATAATCTGTTAATGACAGTTCTAATTATTATGAGATTGCCACAGCAGACAATAAAAGTCTGCTTCGCAATAACATTTCAACTTCAACTTCAACGTCAATTTCATTTTTATTATTTTTGAATCATGCAAGACCTAAAACTTCTAGAATATTTGGAAACCTTTATAACAGAAAATCGTATTGAACGTTTCAAGAACATATTATCACAGCGTACCAAACATTTTACTGTGGCAACAGAAGATGTATATCAATTACATAACACAAGTGCGGTAATGCGATCTTGCGATGTTTTTGGGATTCAAGAGTTGAGTATTGTTGAAGAAGCTAATTCTAAAAGCATAGATCGAGAAATTGCTATGGGAGCGCAAAAATGGGTGGATTTGAATCGTTATCATTCCACTAAAGATTGTATAACCGATTTAAAGTCTAAAGGCTATCAAATTGTTGCGACAACTCCTCATGTTGATGATTGCGAATTGATAGATTTTGATATTACTAAAAAATCTTGTTTTTTCTTCGGAAGAGAAACAGAAGGTTTATCTCAGCAAGTGATTGACCAAGCAGATTGTTTTCTGAAAATACCAATGGTTGGGTTTACCGAAAGTTTAAATATTTCTGTTTCTGCGGCAATTATTCTTCAACATGTAACAGCAAAATTAAGAAAATCTACAATTATCTGGCAATTAACAGATGCAGAAATTATAGAAAAACGATGCGATTGGATTAAAAAAACCATTAAGGATTATGATGCTATTGTAGAGCGTTATCAATCTCGATAATATTTTTTCGTAACTTTAAGTTCATTTTGAAATAGAAAAGTAGTTTAAATAAAAACTAAGCCTTGCCTTTTTTTCTACCCTTTTTACGATCTTTACTGCGTTTAATTACTTTATATTCTTCGTAACATTCGCTTATAGCATCTAAAATCTGAAGATCATTAGCAGTATTTATAAAGTCTTTTGAGTAGTCGCATTGATTTACAATTTCGTCTAAATCGAATTTAGTAACCTGTAATAAAACCAATAGCATTTCTCTGTCAAAACGCTTAGCCAATTGGTTTCTAATTTCGTCATTCTCCTTCATTTTCTTAAGCTTATGCATCTCGTTGGGCTTTCTGCCAAACATGTTGTATAAGAAATCTGCAGGATTAAAAATAGCACCAAGAACTTTAGTTGCAATATTAGGTTTACCAGCTTCGTAACCTTGACCAGGCAAGCCAGAAATACGATAACGATTATTGCTAGCTGTTAGCGGAATTTGCTTCATATCTACTACTAAATAACCTGTTAACTTTAGTTGCTTAACAGTAACTTCTTCTAATGCTAGTGCTAGCTCAGTCATTTGAATTTCTGTATCTCCAAATTTTAACCAGTCATTAGTGACTCGTACTCTAATGGATTTATAACCTAAATATGACAAATGTAATGTGTCATTTACTTTAGCTTTAATTTCAAATTCGCCTTCGTCATTTGTTGCAGTACCAACTACCTGATTGATATTTACAATATTGGCTTCGCTTAATGGTAAACTCGTTGTAGAACTAATAAGGGTTCCTTTAACCTTAGTAGACGTTTTGGTGGCAGTGCTGTCTTGACTATAGCTATGAACTGTAGTTAAACTTAAAAATAAAATGAGTAAATATCGCATGTAATTGTGTTACGAGGTAAAGATAATAAAGAAAATGAATTTAACATATTGCACGTTTAGATTTGACTTAATATTAACTTTTTGTTATCATGAATTGTTGGTTGTTAAGTCCCGTTTTTGTTAATGTCATGAAAGTTATATTTTTTCTCGCCAAGTCGCTAAAACGCAAAGCTGCGCGTTACTAATCTTTGCAACTTGGCGTGAGTTTTTTTATTCGCGATTCGATTTATAACAAAAAAAATCCCAAAACTTAAAGAGTTACTCTAAGCCTTGGAATTTGTTATTTGTTTTATTGAAATTTAATCTGTTTTCACAGTTTAATCACGTCGTCTAGAACGTCTTGGTCTATCTGAAGAACCACTAGATTCAGAACGTCTGTCTCCTCTAGAATCATTAAATTTTCTATCTCCTCCGTCACTAGAACGCCTGTCACTTCTGTTTCCAGAACTAGATGAACGTCTATCACCTCTATCACTAGAACGTCTATCTCCTCTTGGTTTATCATCGCGTCTGCGACCTCCACCACCAGAGCGTCTGTCATTTCCTCCGCGACCTCTTCCGCCACTTCTGCCACTTCTGCCTCCACGATTTCCGCCACCTCTATTTTCGCTAACTTCTACATTAACAAAACGACCATTGTGTTTAAAATCAGTAAAGAAGGCTAGTATTTTTTCTTTTAATTCGTTTTCTGTATTAAAGAATGAAAAGCTTTCTTTCACATCTACTTTAAAGACATCATCACGTCCAAGATCTAATTGCTCCTTTAAGAAGTCTTTCATTTTCATCCAATCAAAACCATCTTTACTACCAATGTTAATAAAGTAACGCGTATCGTTAGCTGATTTTCCGTAATCGCGTCCTCCGCCATCTCTATCAGAATCTCTTGATTGTACCACTCCTAAATCTTTCGATTTTTGGTAGTAGTTAAAGAAACGGTTAAACTCTACTGAGAAGAATTTTTTGATTAATTCGCCTTTATCAGTATCTGCGAATAATTCATTAATACTTTCAAGGTGCTTATCAATTTCATGATTAGTTTCTGTGGTATGTATTTTATTTGCTAAAGCCATTAATTGTACTTCAACAATGTCACTTCCAGAAGGAATTTCTTTCTTCTCGAATTGTTTTTTTATAATACGCTCGATGCTTTTTATTCGTCTAATTTCACTTTTAGATACAATAGCCATTGAAATACCTGTTTTACCAGCACGACCTGTACGACCAGATCTATGTGTGTATATTTCTGGTTCATCTGGTAATTGGTAATGGATAACGTGTGTAATATTATCTACATCAATACCACGAGCAGCAACATCTGTTGCAACCAATGTTTGTATTTGTCTGTTTCTAAAGGATTTCATTACTAAATCACGTTGATTCTGACTTAAATCACCATGCAAAGCACCTGCATTGTAACCATCTTCAATTAAGTTTTCGGCTACTTTTTGCGTATCTCGTTTTGTTCTACAGAACACTACAGAGAATATCTCTGGATTAGCATCTGATAAACGTTTTAAGGCTTGGTAACGGTCTCTTGCGTTTACTAAATAGTACTCATGTGATACCTGATTTGTACTTTCATTTTTGTTTCCTACTGTAATTTCAATAGGATCGTACATAAATTTCTTTGCAATTGTTGCGACTTCTCTTGGCATTGTAGCAGAGAATAACCATGTGCTTTTATCATCTGGTGTATGAGAAAGGATATCAGTGATATCTTCTTTGAAACCCATATTTAGCATCTCATCTGCTTCATCCAAAACACTGTATTGTATTTTAGAAATATCAACCATTCTGCGACTAATCATATCTTTCATACGACCAGGAGTAGCAACAATAATTTGTGCTCCTCGTTTTACAGATCTTGCTTGGTCGCTAATACTTGCTCCACCATAAATAGCAGTAACATTTAGACCTTTACAGTATTTACCGTAAAGTTTAAGCTCGTTTGTGATTTGTAAACAAAGCTCGCGAGTAGGAGATAAGATAAGACCTTGTGTGGTTCTGCTATTTATATCTATTTTTTGCAACATCGGAAATCCGAAAGCCGCAGTTTTACCTGTGCCAGTTTGTGCCAAAGCCACTAAGTCTTTGTCTTCTTCTAATAAAAGTGGGATTGCTTTTGCTTGTACTTCACTAGGTTTTTCGAAACCTAAATCTGTAATAGCGCGTAAAAGGTCTTCATTAAGACCTAAATCTTGGAATGTGCTCATTCTTGTGTATTGTATTCGATTATGTTCTGTTGGTGTTACAAAAGAAGCGAATCGACATACTAAACACTTAAACTCCTAGGTAACACATCCTCACTCTGAGGAATTTATATAATCCAGCTCGTGGATTTTTAAAGTTGCAAAGGTAAGTTATTTAATTGGATAATCAATTTTTGATTTATTACCAATCCTGTCCTAAATAAATTTTGGACACAAAAAGTCTAACCAATTTACTGGTTTATTTTGTTGTTTTTGATGATTTTTAAAAAAGAATCCCTTGTATATATTTATTAGGAGGCAGTTGTTGTTTTGTAAATGGATTATCGAGCCATTTGCGTAAATCTACTTTCACAAAAAGATTTAGCCTAATAAAGGCGACCAAATTTGATAAATACCAAGGATGCTTGGCTTGATTTTTTAGTGTTTTTTGCATCCCTAAATGGTTTAGATTCCCTGTGGCAGAGCGAAGACCATTACTAATACCGCGCAGAGATTGACTTTTAGCAAATTGACAAAATAACATTGAAACTAAATGAGACCAACTATCAAAACCTTTTTGATGCTTATCACTTTGATGTGATTTGACTAATTTCTTAAATTTTGAAGTGTCTAGTTTTGAGATTATTTGAGAAAACAACGTTATATTTAGCATCAGAAAAAGGTGGTTTTTGTGTTGCACTACAAAGGTAACTTTGTGGAACAAATTTCCCTTTCTCTTTTTTAATCGTTTTGGACGCTATTGTATTTAAAACTTTAAATCAACTTAGAGCCATTTCGTCCCGATAATTATCGGGAGCTGTGTTCAATGTTACAAATATGATATGTTAAGACTTATGCTTATTCAATTCGTCTTGTAACTGACGTCTCACTTTTTGTTCGCGCTCTAAAGCGTTACGTCTATGTTCTTCAAATTCTGTTTCTACTTCGTCTAATTTATGTTTTGCATCTCTAGTAGCAGAATTACTGCCTTTAAACTTGTAGATAAAGAATAATAATAATGCTAATAAACCTGCAATGATAGACCACATAATAACATTGTAATTGGTTTTACTGGTTTGCATACCTAGTAATGCCATGTTATTTTTTTCAGAGTCCGTTTGCTCTAAGCTGCTTTGTGTATTGGCTAGTTTATTTTTTAAACCGTCAATTTCTTTGGCTTGATTTCCAACTACTTTTTCAGAATTTTCTAATTTAGTATAGGTTGTTTTTAATGAATCTAGAACATGTGCTTTTAAAGTTAAAAGCCAAGCGTATTTTACAGCTTCATATTTCTGTCCGTTGGTGCCTCTAAAATTACCAGATTTTTTAAAAATATATTCAAACTGGCTGTCAATAGTACCGCTATTAAGAGATAAAGTCTCTTCTTCTTTATCTGCGGTTTGTGCTTGTGTAGTTTGTAAACTAAATGTAACTAAAAGAATTACAGCGACTTTGGTTAAGAATTTCATCTTAGACTTAAATTTTGGTTCAGACACCAAATAAACTTCAAAACGATGGGTTAAATTCGTTTCTATTTCCTTTATATTTCAATATAAAATAGAACCGTAACTAATGCTATGCCTATATTTTCTATTTTATCTAAAGAAAATATAAATCAAATTTACTTTCAATAGTTTTGAAATTTATTTGGTATTATCGATTAATAGGTTGCCAAGATAATAATTTTATGAAGATTTCATAAACAAATACCAAACAAATAGCCTCACAAAAATGTGAAGCAATTTATATACGATTGAAATTTTGTTTAAGATGTTGAATTTGTGAATCTATACAGGTCTTTTAAATGCAATTTCTATTTAAACGACTGCATTTCAAATCACTACTATTCAAAAAAAAAAATCTTGCCCTAGGACAAGATTTTAAATTTTCCTTTTTCAAAAGATCTAATAATAAGCATAGCGTCTTACCTTAGAGATGTATTTTGCTAAACGAATAACTTGTTGGCTATAACCATATTCATTATCGTACCATATATATAGAATCGCATTTTTACCATCTTTTCTAACAATAGTTGCTTTACTATCGTAGATTGATGGTGCTGAGCTACCAACTATATCGCTAGATACCAGTTCGTCACTCATTTCGTATTTAATTTGTTCTACCAAATCGCCTTCGAGTGCGTACTTTTTCATAATGGTATTCATGCTATCTATTGAAGTTTTGTTTTTCAACTCTAAACTTAAAATAGCTAAAGATCCATTAGGTACAGGAACTCTAATCGCATTAGATGTTAATTTCCCGTCAAGTGAAGGTAAGGCTTTGCTTACTGCTTTTCCTGCACCAGTTTCTGTAATTACCATATTTAATCCGGCTGCACGACCACGTCTGTACTTGCTGTGAAAATTATCCACTAAATTCTGGTCGTTAGTATAAGCATGTATGGTTTCTAAATGCCCTGTTTTAATACCGAAAGAATCTTCAACAACCTTTAAAATAGGAGTAATTGCATTGGTTGTACAAGATGCAGCAGAGAATATTTTTACCTTATCAGGATTATGTTCTGTATGATTAACTCCATGTACAATATTAGGAATCCCTTTTCCTGGTGCAGTTAATAAAACTTTATCTACACCTTTGGCTTTTAAATGTCTGCTTAATGCCTCTTTATCTCTAAAAGCACCAGTATTATCAATAACTAGAGCGTTATTAATACCATATTTAGTATAGTCTATATCTTCTGGTTTATTTGCCGAAATGATATTTACAGTTGTACCATTAATAATTAAGGCAGAGTTTTTTAAATCAATACTTACCATGCCAGAAAAATCGCCATGCACAGAATCATTTCTTAATAATGACGCACGTTTTTCTAATACTGTTTCGTTAATGTCTCCTCTTGTAACAATAGCTCGCAATCTTAGTTGAGTTCCTTTACCAGTTCGCGTCATTAATTCACGAGCTACTAAACGACCAATTCTACCAAAACCATAAAGCACAACATCTTTAGGTTCAATAGCTTTATTATTTTTAGCGTTCCCTAATTTGGCAGCCACAAAAGCTGTTGCGTTGTTGTATTTCTGATCTTCTAAATGAAATTCGTAAGTTAATTTTCCGATATCTAACTTAGCAGGAGGTAAGTTGAGTGTGCTAATTGCTTGTGCTATTTCTACAGAATCGAAAATAGAAATTGGCTTTTGAACAAATTCACCTGCATACTCATGCAAGTTTAAAATTTCGCTTACATTTCTGTCTATTAATTGATTTCTAAATAATACGAGTTCAATAGACTTATCGTACCACAAGTCACTGATAATTTTAATAAATTCTACCGTTGCTCTGCGACGATCTGCTTGAAACGCTAACTCTTTTTCGTAAGTGTCGTTAAAACCCATTTGTTTTTAGTTTAGTGATTTAATACTAAATAAACATTAAAATAATCCATATAATTCGTTTCTATTGAGCTTATATTTCATTAGAAAATAAAACCGTAGTTAAAACTATGCTTAGATTTTATAATTCATCTAAACTCAATATAATTCAAATTATTTATGACTTGTTTTAAAATTCATTTGGTTTATAATTTTGGCAAAAATACTATATTTCAAACGTTTTCGTAACACATTTAATCGAAAATAAAAACCCTTCAAAGAATAATACTTTGAAGGATTATTTAATCTATTATAAATGCCTTTTATCTAAAGTTGTAAACTACTTTTTCTCCTTCATTATTTATAATTTCAATTTGAAGTGGTTCATTAAATTTTCTTGTTTTTAAAGCATTTTGTGCATCTTCAATAGAATATAATTTTTTGCCGTTTACCTTAGTTATAATGCTGCCTTTTTCTACACCATTCTTACTCCAGTATGGTTTGTAGTTTTCGTCAAATTTTGAAATTTTTACACCATACTCTGCGTTATAACGCTTTAAATCTTTTTCTGAAGCATTTTTTATAAAGCCTATAGTGTTTACCACATAAGTTGAAGGTTTTAGTAATGTTACAGGAAACGTTTCTTCATCTCCATCTCTTAATAAAGTTACTTTTACAATATCATCTGGACTTTTTGTTTTTAAATAGCCTGTTAAATCCGAAAACTTATTAATGTTTACGTTGTCAATTCTTTTTATAATATCTCCAGATATAATACCTGCTTTTTCCGCGCCAGTATCTTCTTGGACTTCACTAACGTAAAACCCTTCTGTAATTTTTGTCCCTAATTCTTCTGCTGCTCTGCTATTTAAAGCTCCACCAACAACACCAAGAATTCCATTTTGTACATTTCCATATTCCATAATATCATTCACAATTTTACGAGCAATATTACTTGGAACTGCAAAGGAATAACCAATATAAGAACCTGTTTGCGAAGAAATAGCAGTATTAATACCAATTAAATCTCCGTTTGTATTTACTAAAGCTCCTCCAGAATTTCCTGGGTTTACAGCAGCATCTGTTTGAATAAATGATTGCGAGTTTTGACCAGATAAATCACGAGCTTTAGCACTAATAATTCCTGCAGTTACGGTAGAGTTTAAGTTAAAAGGATTGCCAACTGCTAAAACCCATTCGCCAATTTTTGCACTATCAGAATCCCCAAAAGCCATAAAGGGTAAATCGTCCTCAGTTTCAATTTTTAGTAAAGCGATATCTGTAGATTCGTCTGTGCCAATCAATTCAGCCATATATGCTTTATTGTTATTTAAAGTAATGCTGATTTCGTTAGCATTTTTAATGACATGATTATTTGTGACGATGTAACCAGTAGGCGAAATAATAACTCCACTTCCTGTACCAACTTGTGCACGTTGCGACTGACGTCCATAAAATAAATCTTGCATTGTTGTTGGTGCACTTATAATTGATGTGTTTTTTACATGCACAACAGCATCTAAAGATTTTTCAGCAGCTTCAACAAAATTTGGAGCAATTACAGAATTGCTACTTACAGTATTAGTTGTGTTCGAAGTAGGTACATAAACAGGAAAATCATTAGACTGTTCAATAGCTAATGGTTGTGATTTTTTTTCAATAAAAAATTTGTATCCTCCTAGAGTTAATAGACCACCTAATGCCGAAACAAACACTAAGGTTATAATCTTCTTCATAATTTTTTCGATTTAAGTTTAATTATTTTAATGATTGATTATTTATTGCTAACGACTAAAATTAGAATATTATTGAATTCAATTTTTAATTTAACGACATTTTAACGTCAACTTTAACGCGTGTTTAACAACTAATTTTAAAGTCTAATATTCTTATATTTGCTCCTTTATTTATGATTATGACATTTTATAAGTATCAAGGCACAGGAAACGATTTTGTAATTGTAGATAATCGTTTGCAGACCATAGACAAAAATAATACCAAACGTATTGCAGAATTATGTGACCGACGTTTTGGCATTGGAGCAGATGGTTTTATTCTGCTAGAGAATGACGAAAACGTAGATTTTAAAATGGTCTATTACAATGCAGATGGTAATGAAAGTAGTATGTGTGGTAATGGAGGACGCTGTATTGTTGCTTTTGCGAAATTCTTAGGAATTATAGAAGACGAAACCGAATTTATTGCCATTGATGGACTCCATAAAGCGAAAATTGAAAGTGATACAGTTTATCTTCAAATGCAAGATGTTTCTGAAATTCAAACTTTTGAAAATCATCAATTTTTAGATACAGGTTCTCCGCATCATGTAGAATTGGTTGACCATATTCTAGAAATCGATGTTGATGTCAAAAATAGGGGTAGAAAAATTCGTTATGGGGAACCTTATAATACTAAAGGTGTTAACGTCAATTTTGTAAGACAAATTTTTAACAATATGTTTTCAGTTTACACTTACGAGCGTGGAGTAGAAGATGAAACCTTATCTTGTGGTACAGGAGTTACAGCTGCGGCTTTGGCAATGCATAAAATTGGTAAAGCAGCCGTAACAGATGTTGAGATTAAAACTAAAGGTGGAAGTTTAAAGGTTACTTTTGATATTAATGGTGATGGATATAACAATATTTGGCTCATCGGACCAACAGAACAGGTGTTTAAAGGCGAAATAGAATGGTAACATTAAAAGGAAATCAAATCTATTTAAGAGCTTTAGAACCAGAAGACTTAGAATTTGTTTATAGTATTGAAAATGATACATCTTTATGGGAACTAAGCGATACACAAACACCATATTCAAAATTTCTAATCAAACAATATCTTGAAAATGCGCAGCAAGATATTTTTGAAGCTAAACAACTTCGGTTAGCAATTTGCACCAATAATAACGACACCATTGGTTTGATTGATGTGTTTGATTTTGATATTAAAAACAAGCGTGCTGGTATTGGGATTCTTATTCAAAATAAAGAAAACCGAAATCAAGGTTACGGAAAAGAAGCGCTTGAATTGTTATTGAATTATTGTTTTCAAACTATACATTTGCATCAAGTTTATGCTAATATTTCAGAAAACAATTCACCAAGTTTAAAACTGTTTAAAATTAATGGCTTTAAGATTATAGGTTTAAAAAAAGATTGGAGTTTCAATGGTAAAACTTATACTAACGAATATATATTACAACGCATTAACAATTAACTATGTACATTAAAAAAATTCTTTGGGCAATTGCTCTTATTGGTTTGGTTGTGTGTGGAGCAGTTGCCTATTATTTTTATAGCGCTATGTTTTCTCCAAATACAAAATTTAATAACGAAACCGCATATATTTATGTGTCATCAAATGCTAATTATGCAGAAGTACGTTCGCAATTAGAACCTCTTTTAGATGATATTGATGCGTTTGATGCTTTAGCAAAACAAAAAGAATATACTACAAATATTAAAGCTGGTCGATATGCTATTTCTAAAAGCATGAATAATAATGACATTATCAATTCTATAAGAAGTAAAAACCTTCCAATTAAAATAGCTTTTAATAATCAAAATAGTTTAGCAGATTTAGCTGGAAGAATAAGTACGCAAATTGAAACCGATAGTTTATCCTTATTAAAGACGATGATAGATAAAAAATTTCTAGATAAGAATGATTTCAATAAAGCGACAGCTTTAGGAATGTACTTACCTAACAGTTATGAGTTTTTCTGGAATACATCTGCGGAAACCTTTAGAGATAGAATGCTAACAGAATACAATCGTTTTTGGACAGATACTAGAAAGGCAAAAGCGAAAAAATTAAATTTGACTCTAAATGAAATCATAACCTTAGCGTCAATAGTACACGAAGAATCCAAACAAGCAGACGAACAACCAAGAGTTGCAGGAGTTTATCTCAATAGATTACGAATTGGAATGCCATTACAAGCGGATCCGACTTTAAAATTTGCAGCTTATCAATTACCAAAGTATAAGAACACTATTATTAGACGCGTACTTAATGTACATAAAGAAATTGTTTCGCCTTACAATACTTATAAAAATATAGGTTTACCTCCAGGACTTATTGCAATGCCAGATTTATCAGCTATTAAAGCGGTTTTAAATCCTGAAAAGCACAGTTATTTATATTTTGCAGCAGATGCAAAGCGAATTGGTTACCATAAGTTTGCAAAAACTTTAAGGCAGCACAACAACAATGCAAGTGCATATCATAAGTATTTGTCTTCTCAAGGTATTAATAAATAAGGTGTGAAGACTGTTTTCTTCTATTTCACGTTTTTTTTATTGGTAAATAACTCGCTTTTTTCACAATCTAAAATCAATCTGTTTTTAAAACCTAGTGATTCACTAAATACATCACGCAGAAATACAGTTGTAATTACTGAAACGGCTTTAGCTTCAATCACGTTAATTGGGCTCAACCAATTGTGGTATGCAGATTATCCGCGTTCTAATTTTAAAACCTTAAACGATAGTGGAGAATGGTTGCAGATGGATAAAATGGGACATGTGTTTTCTTCTTATCAATTAGGAAGGCTAGGAGCAAACACATTAAATTGGGCTGGAGTTGGTAAAAAAGATCAATTAATTTATGGCTCTACTGTAGGTCTTGGTTTTTTAACAGCAGTAGAAGTGCTAGATGGTTTTTCGGAAGAATGGGGATTTTCTTGGTCAGATATGGCAGCCAATGTAGCAGGAACAGGATTGTACGTTGGGCAAGAATTACTTTGGGAAGAACAACGTATTGTTTTAAAATATTCATTTCACAACACACAATTTGCAAAGCAACGACCAGACAAATTAGGTAACGGATTTTCTGAAGAGTTTTTAAAAGATTATAATGGACAAACGTATTGGTTGAGTGCCAATATTAATTCGTTTTTAAAAACCGAAACAATTCCTAATTGGTTAAATGTTGCTTTTGGTTATGGAGCAGAAGGCATGTTAACAGGAGAAGCGCATGATTCTTTATTTTTAAACCAGAATAGAAGACGTCAATATTACCTCAGTCTTGATGTAGATTTAACCCGAATTAAAACAAACTCTAACCTCCTAAAAACTATTTTAGACATTTTTAACGTCATAAAGATTCCTTTTCCGACTTTAGAAGTGGATAGTAATGGACGGATAAAAGGACACTATATCTACTTTTAAGTTAAAATTTTAACACTTAATCGGCTGATTTTCAATTATTAAAATAATATTGTATATTTGCACGCGAATTTAGTGAGGTAGTTTGGGGAAACTATTTTGCAACAAAAATTTAGCTGTTATGACTATAAATAGCGTTAAGAATTTTATAACACCATTTGCAATTTGTTTATTTATTGCGTTAGCATTGTATCCAGATTCATCTCTTAATCCTGAGGCATATTCTACAGAAGGATTAGAACTTAATTATAATATTTCTGAAGATTTAGCAATGGTTACAAAAGACTATTCGGTAAATCATAGCATGTTTAGTCCGCATTTAGGTAAATCTTTTGAAGGCTTTAAAGAAGCTTTGGCTTTTAAAGAATCTAGAGGAAATTATTTTACAGTAAATACATTGGGCTATTTAGGGAAATATCAGTTTGGTGCTGAAACTTTAAAATTAATAGGTATTTATACTCCCAATCAATTTTTATATAATCCAGAATTACAAGAGAAAGCATTTGTTGCCAATGCTGAACGTAATAAATGGGTGCTTAGAAAAGACATTAAGCGTTTTGAAGGCAAACATATTGCTGGAGTTAAGATTACAGAATCTGGTATTTTAGCAGCAGCGCATTTAGCAGGTCCAGGTAGTGTAAAGAAATATTTACGTAGTTATGGTAGTAATAATAAGTCTGATGCTTATGGCTCTACAGTAAAAACGTATATGAAAAAGTTTTCAGGTTATGATACTTCTATGATAACACCAGATAAAAAAGCTAGAGTTACATTGTAAATTCCAAAATCCACTATTTAAATTATAAATTTTGGTTGTTTTTCTAACAACTAATTTTCAATCCTTCTGAATAATAAATATAGCAGGTCTTTTATGAAAGTCTTCTTTATTGTGTTTCCAATCTTTTGCAGGTTTGGTTTTAATAAACTCAGTTGGTAAGGTTAAATCGCAAGCCACACAAAGTCTTGTATTTGGTTGTAGTGAATTAGCTAAATCTTCAAGCATTTTCATATTTCTATAAGGTGTTTCAATAAAAATTTGAGCCTGATTATGTTCGGCAGACAAGCGTTCTAAAGTCTTTAATTTAGATTTTCGTTCACTCTTATCTATTGGCAAATAACCATTAAAAGTAAAACTTTGGCCATTCATACCAGAACCCATTAATGCTAATAATATTGAGGAAGGTCCAACAAGTGGTACCACTTTAATATCCATTTGATGCGCTAAGCTTACAATATCTGCTCCAGGATCTGCGATTGCAGGACAACCAGCTTCAGACACTAAACCTATTGATGTGCCTTCTAAACAGGGATTTAAAAATGTATTACGTTCTGCTTCAGTGGTATATTTATTTAGTACTTGTAGCTTTAATGAAGGTTGGGATTTACCAGGCGAAATACGCTTTATAAATCGACGTGCTGTTTTTTCGTTTTCAACGATATAGTTATCAATATCCTCAATTATTTTTTTAATTGAGATTGGTAAAACTTCAAGTGGTGGATTATCTCCTAATCGTGTTGGTATGAGATATAATTTTCCCTTGCTATCGCTCATTAATTTATAACCAGTTTATGTGTGCTTTGGTCTCCGTTTTTAGAATTAATTTTTAAGACATAAATACCATTAGAAAGTTGAGACGTATTTACTTTTTGAATAATTTTGGTATTACGAGCAATTGCTTTTACCTTTTTACCTTGTAAATCATAAATAGATATTTCAGTTGAAACGTCTACGTTATTATTTGAACCAAAATTGATATTCAAATTATCTTTTGTAGGATTAGGATAAACAGATATTGAAGCAAAAGAATTATCATCAACACTCAAAGTATTATCCTTAAGTCTGTATATATTTCCGCCTGAGAGATCAGAAATATAGATTTCGCCATCTACGTCTTCTCCAAATGCAGACCATTGCCCTGAGAATGACTCAAAGGTTTTACTCCAAGTCATGTTGGTTTCGTCATATATCAAATATCCAATTTCTTCACTACATATATCTGCAAAGAAATACCAACCATCAAAGTTTGGATAATTAGTACCTCTATAGCGATAACCACCAGTTATTGAACATTTAAATGCACCATCACCAGAATGACTATAGCCTTCAATAGGATAAGTGTATTCACTTGGATCAGAGCAGCCACTTGTGTTAAAAGGTGCATTACCTTCATAACATCTCCAACCATAGTTTAGTCCTGTTGCTGCTTCTGCTGCAGAGACTCTATTAATTTCTTCATATGCATTTTGACCAACATCTGCAATCCATAGATCGTTATTTTGGCGATCAAAAGAGAATTTCCAAGGATTTCTTAAGCCATAAGCAAAAATTTCTGCTCTAGTATTAGGATCTCCAACAAAAGGATTGCTAGCAGGAATACTATAGTTTTGTGTTGCTGTGGTAGTATTAATATCTAATCTTAGAAGGTTGCCTAATAAATTTAAGGTGTTTTGCGCATTGTCATCTGGATCTCCACCAGAACCTCCATCTCCTGTAGCAATATACAAATAGCCATCAGTACCAAAAGCTAAATCTCCACCGTTGTGATTTGAATACGGCTGGTTAAAATCTATTATAGGAAATTCGCTATTAGGATCAGCTACATTAGGATTAGCAGCATCTCTAGTGAATCTAGAAATTACAGTATTACCAGAATTATTTATATAGTTCACAAAAAAGTAACCATTGGTCGCATAATCAGGATGAAAAGCTAAACCCAAAAGTCCTCTTTCGTTCCCTGTGTTTATAACACGACTATCAATGTCTAAAAATGGTGCTGTTTGAATTGTACCATTAGCTTCAATTATTTTTATTAGACCATCTTGTTCAACAATAAAAAGTCTGTCATCACCTGCATGTTTAATACTAACAGGTCTGTTAAAATTGGAAGCAATGAGTTCTAAATCTAAATCTTGAGCATAAGAAAAAGAAGTTGTTATTAATGCTAATAGAAATAAAGTAATTTTAGATTTCATTTTTGAATTTATAAAGAAGTTCAGGTACTAAATTACAAAAAAGACCTTTATATAAGGAGTTAATGTTTACTTTAATGGTTTAGGGCTTTTACTAAAATGTCACAAGTCTCATTTACTATATTGTAAACATATTCAAAGTCACTTTGGTCTCCATAGTATGGATCTGGCATATTTTTGTTTTGAATAGAAGGATTAGCTTCTAGAAATAGCTTTACTTTTTCAATATCATCATTATGTCTAGCCAAACTAATAATGTTTGTATAGTTAGAATGATCCATAGCGTAGATATAATCAAAAGTGTCAAAATCAGAAACTTTAAATTGTCTCGCGCTTTGTGTGCTAATGTCTATGTCGTTTTTTTGGGCAACTGCAATAGAGCGTTTGTCAGGAGAATTACCAATATGGTAAGCTGCCGTACCAGCAGAATCTACATAAAAATAATCTTCAGGAAGTTTAGACTGCATAATACCATGCGCTAATGGAGAACGGCAAATGTTACCAAGACACACCATTAAGATACGAGTCATAAAAAAATGGTAATTAAAGCGCTAACTTTTTAGATAAATCTTCAACGTATTTTCTGAATTGTTTATCTGTTGAAGATAGATTATCAACGGTTTTACATGCATGCAATACAGTTGCATGATCGCGTTGTCCAATTTGAGAACCAATACTCGCTAAAGACGCTTTAGTGTATTTTTTAGCAAAGAACATAGCTAACTGACGTGCTTGTACAATATGACGTTTTCGTGTTTTAGATTGAAGTGTATTTACATCCATTTGAAAATAATCTGAAACTACTTTCTGAATGTAATCAATAGAAACCTCACGTTTAGTATTCTTAACAAACTTCTCTACAATATCTTTTGCAAGATTAATTGTGATTTCTTTCTTGTTGAATGACGATTGGGCGATTAATGAAATAATAGCACCTTCTAATTCTCTAACATTTGTCTTAATATGCTTTGCAACATATTCAATAATATCTTCTGGCATTTCCACACCATCTCTGTAAAGCTTGTTCTTTAAGATAGAAACTCTAGTTTCAAAATCTGGAGTTTGCAATTCAGCAGAAAGTCCCCATTTAAAACGCGATAATAAGCGTTGCTCAATATCTTGCATATCTACAGGAGCTTTGTCGCTTGTTAAAATAACTTGTTTTCCGTTTTGGTGCAAATGATTAAAAATATGGAAGAAAACATCTTGTGTACCTGTTTTACCAGATAAGAACTGAACATCATCTATAATAAGCACATCTATAATTTGATAGAAGTGAATAAAATCGTTTCTATTATTCTTTTTTACAGAATCTATGTATTGTTGAGTGAATTTTTCAGCAGAAATATATAATACTGTTTTCTCAGGATATTTATCTTTAATATCAACACCAATAGCGTGTGCTAAATGTGTTTTTCCTAAACCAACACCACCAAAAATTAAAAGCGGATTAAAAGATGTTCCTCCTGGTTTGTTAGCAACTGCAATACCTGCATTTCTTGCTAATCGGTTAGAATCACCTTCTAAGAAGTTTTCAAAACTATAACTTGGATTAAGTTGCGATTCAATTTTTACATTTCTAATTCCAGGAATTACAAACGGATTTCTAAGTTCAGGACTTTTATTATTAAAAGGCACATCAACATCTTGTGATTTTACTGCAGATCTATTAGAACTAGGGATTTTTTCAGTAAAAGGTTGTTTGTTACCATATGTGTTTTCCATTTTAATAACGTAAACCAATTTGGCATCTTCTCCCAATTCTTTTGTAAGCGAAACTTTTAATATTTTAACATAATGCTCTTCTAACCACTCGTAAAAAAATTTACTTGGAACTTGGATGCTTAAGGCATTACCAGAAAGTTTAACAGCGTCTATAGGTTCAAACCATGTTTTGTAGGCTTGCGGTTGTATATTATCCTTTATAAAAGCGAGACAATTACTCCATACAGATTGCGCAGTGTTATCCATTCGTTAAGTTAGATTTTTCGTTGTTAGTTAGTTTAGCAAAAAAAAAGAGAATTAGGATTCTCTATATGTTTTCAACAGGACAAATATGTGAACAAAATTCTTAATAAAAAAATTAAATATTATTGAATATTTAGATTTTTTTCCCCATGTTTATTCACATTTGAAAATTACAAAATTATTCCTTAACAAAAGTATATAGAATGAATTTTAACGAAACAAAAGTAAGAGTGCGCTATGGCGAGACAGACCAGATGGGAGTTGTGTACCATGCCAACTACGCTGTGTACTTTGAAGTGGGTAGAACTGAGTGGTTACGCGAATTTGGGCTTAGTTATAGCGGAATGGAAGCAGATGGCATAATGCTACCTGTGATTTCTTTGTCCATAAATTACAAAAATTCAGCACGTTATGATGATGTGCTTAAAGTAAAAACAACACTCAAAAAGATGCCAACAGCTTCTATAGAATTTGAATATGAATTACGAAATAGCGATGACGTTTTACTTGCAATTGGAAGCACAATTTTAGCTTTTATTGACATGAAGAAGAATAGACCTACAAGATGCCCAAAATATCTTTTAGATAAACTGCAAAATTATTCGTTATAATTCATCAATGTGAACACCAAAAAATTGATTAAATAGGTCGAAGATTTTAGAAGCGTTACTTTTTCTGACAGAGATTTCTAACAAACAATTTAATTCTAAGGTCTGATTTGTTATTTCAACCTCATTTTCTTTCAATAATCGCATTACTTTGCTCATATTTTTATATTCAAATTTGAGTTGAAATTCTTTGTTAATTGTTCGCTCAACAATTTTTGAAGCTTCTAAAGCTAATTGTGCACCTGTTCGGTATGCATTTATTAAACCTCCAACACCAAGTTTTACGCCTCCGTAATATCTAATCACAACGATTAAAATATTGGTAACCTTATAAGATTGAATTTGTCCATAAATTGGCATACCTGCAGAATTATTAGGTTCACCATCGTCATTAGCTCTATATTGAATGGTTTCGGTTCCTATTTGGTAAGCATAGCACCAATGCCTGGCAGAGTAGTGTTCTTTCTTTAAATCTTCGAGATGTTGTTTTATTTGTTCTTCGTTAGTTACAGGAAATGTAAAACCATAGAACTTACTATTCTTGTCTTTAAAAAGTTCGCCTTGCGCTGGTTTTGTAATGGTTTTGTATAAATCGTTTTCCATTATATTAATGTAACTAATAGTATTGAAATTAATGCTAAGGTAATACCAATCCAGTTTTTCTTTGAAATTTGTTCTTTAAATAAGAGTAAACCTATTAATGTTGAAATAGTCACGATTGCCACATTATTTATTGTAAATATTGAAGAACTTTCAAAACCATGAACTCTCAACGCTTTTAGTAAAAAATACATGGAACCATAATTAACGATGCCTAAAGCCATACCAAAAGGCACACTTTTTAATTCAAAACGGTTTTTTTTTGCAAACGATTTATAACCTAAAATTAAGAAACCAATAACTGCAGCTATAGCAAAAACAAGTGATGAGAATAAATGAATTTTATCATCTGGCGCAAAATAATTTACAGAAGTGTCAATAATACCAGAGCCAAAAAATAATATAATAGGTAAATACAGAGACTTTGTTACTACAACATCATTTTTCTGTTTTAGAGATGTGAGGTAAACTGCGATTAGTGCTAAAATAATTCCAACAATTTTCTGAGCTCCTATACTTTCTTTAAATACTAAAATACCAAATACAATAGGAATAATAACACTCATTTTACTGGCAACTGAAGCTACAGACAAACCATTATTTTGCGCAGTCTTAGCCATGACATTAAAAATTGCAATGAATAAAAATCCAAGAGCAATGGCTGCATAGAACCAATTACTTTTTAAGATTTCTGAGGTATCAATAACACCTTCATATAATGATATTCCACAGATAAAAGCGGTAACATAATTAACAACAATAGCTTGAAGCGTGTTAATATTGTATTTACTAAAGGATCTAAACAATATAAATATTGCAGTAGAGGATAAAATACTAAGTAGTAGATAAATCAAAAAAGGACTTTTTTAGTTTGAAAAATAGTCACTACATCCTCTTTGGTTTCATTAATATTCCAAGTATGGAAGCCCAAAGTCTCAGCAGTATCAGTATTGTCTTTGGTATCATCAATAAAAAGACATTCATTTGCAATTAGATTATTCTCTTCTAATACGAATTCAAAAATATCAGTATTCGGTTTTCTAAGATGAATTTCTTGTGATAAGTAAAAGACATCAAAACAAGCTTTAAATTCTTCGTAAAAAGACACATTCTGTTTTATGAAATCGATATGCATATCATTAGTGTTGCTCAACAAAATGAGTTTATAATTGTTCTGATTGGCTAAGTTTTTTATAAAATTTAATCTATGTGTTGGAAAATCTTTTATAATAAAATTCCAAGCATCAATAATTTCTGTTTCACTAACACCGGAAAACTTAGTTTTATAAAATTGAATAAATTCTAAAGTTGAAATTTTTCCAACTTCATACAAAATGTTAATTTCAATCATATCTGCTTCAAATGTATCTAGATTGAAGAGGTTTAATGCGTTTTGTATTGCACCTTGTTTATCTAGGTTGATGAAGACATCGCCGAAATCGAATATTAAGGTTTTAATCACGATTGTAAATTTTTAAAATATCATTCAAAATGTTAGTTTCTGAAATTAATCGTCCTTTTAGTTTCGGTGCTTTTACGCCTTCATTAAATTCAGCATTACCAATAAAAACACGTGCTTCATCCCATAATTCTTCATTTATAAAAGTTTGAAGCGTTTGTGCTCCGCCTTCAATAATTATAGAGTTAATATTCCTATTGTGTAAAATATCAGCAATTTGAAGCGCGATAGAATCTTTCAAATTCCAATCTATAAATTCCAAATCCCAATTGGATGACTTTAGGTTTTTGTCTTCCGTCATCTGTCTTCCGACATTTTTATTACTACTTATCACAATCGTTTTGGCAGTAACATTAAAAACATTATAGTCAGAACTCAATTTCAAATTTTTATCCAAAACAACTCTAATCGGATTCTTGCCATTCCAGTCTCTGACGGTCAAACTCGAATTATCTTCAATAACCGTATTTGTTCCTACTAAAATAGCTTGTTCTTCAGCTCGCCATTTATGAACAAGTTGGCGCGAATAGGTGTTAGTAATCCAAACTGGTTTTTTTTCATCCTTTATAATAGGAGCAATAAAACCATCTTTAGTCTCAGCCCATTTTAATATAATATAAGGACGTTTTTTATTATGAAATGTAAAAAAACGTTTATGATGCACTTTGCATTCTACCTCTAAAACACCAACCATAACATTACAACCTGAAGTCTTAAGTTTTGCAATGCCTTTTCCTGCTACTTCCGGATTATCATCAACACAGCCAATAACCACATTTGGTATTTGATGTTTAATAATTAAATCGCTACAAGGTGGTGTTTTTCCATAATGACTGCAAGGTTCTAGTGTAACATAAAGGGTGCTTTTAGTTAATAAACTCTTGTCCTTTACAGAATCTATAGCATTTACTTCAGCATGATTTCCGCCATAATCGCTTGTAAAACCTTCACCAAGAATAGTGTCTTGGTAAACAATTACAGCGCCAACCATGGGATTTGGTCTTGTAATTCCCAATCCGTTTTTGGCAATTTGTAAACAGCGTTTTATATAAGTTTCGTGCGTTGTCAATTAGAATTTTATTTTTACATTTTGAATTTCGTCTACAACATAAGTTGACGTGTAGCCCATTATTTTATATTTTATTTCGCCTTTGTATTGGACTTTCAATTTTTGTGAAATTAAACTACCTAGCAAACCACCAAGACTATTTTTGTCAATCAATTTTTCTGTATCAACAGCAACTGTTAATGGAATAGTAAAATTCTCTCTTTTAGGAACATCAAATTCATCTGAAATCACAGAAGCAACTTCAATATCATTGATGTAAACTTTTAGATCGTCTGTTTTTAATTTGCCTCCAACATCATTTTTATTCAGAAAGTATGCCTCTGCGCTCAACGTTATACTTTTACTATTAGAATCCACAACCTTAATATTATCTAAACGTACGAATTCTGGTTTTTCAGTTACAGTACAGTTGAAAAGTAGTGTAAAAGTTAAGAAAAACATTAAAAATCTTTTAAGCATAAAATTGTTTTTATATGTATCTTCATACCGAAATAATTCAGCATAAAAAATCACTAATTAAGTGCGTAAAGATACTATTGTTATTCGAGAAATTGAAGACAAGGACAATTCTAAAATAGCTAAAGCAATTCGATTTGTTTTAATAGAAATGGGAGTTCCAAAAGTGGGAACAGCTTATGAAGATTCTGCTTTAGATTGTATGACAGAAACGTATAACTATTCTAAGAAAGCCTATTTTGTTGTAGAAAGTAATAATGAGATTATTGGTGGAGCAGGCATTGCACCTTTAGAAAATTACGAAGGTAATGTTGCTGAGTTACAGAAAATGTATTTTATGCCAGAAGCTAGAGGAAAAGGTTTAGGAAGTGAAATGATGGAGAAATGTCTCAATTTCGCCAAACAAGCTGGTTATGATCAATGTTATTTAGAGACGTTGCCTTATATGGATGATGCACGGAAATTATATAGAAAAGTAGGTTTTGAATTTATAGAAGAACCAATGGGAAATACTGGTCATTACTCATGCTCTGTTTGGATGCTTAAAGATTTATAATGGTATTAAAAGACCTTCAATATATTTTTCATAAAGAATTGGATGCTATTTACGGTAAAGAAGAAGTGAATAGTTTTTTCTTTTTGTGTACAGAACATTATTTAGATGTTGCACGAATTCAAATTTCTTTAGAACCGCAATTAACAATCACAAAGCCTAACACAGATATCTTTTTTAAAGTACTAGACCATTTAAAGCAGCAAATACCAATACAATATATATTAGGAGAAACGGAATTCTTCGGATTACCTTTTAAAGTAAATGAAAGTGTATTGATTCCACGTCAAGAAACGGAAGAGCTTGTAGATTTAATATTGAGTTTTGTTACTTCGAGCGCAGTGGATAAGTCTTTAAAGATTCTAGATATTGGAACAGGTTCTGGCTGTATAGCGATTAGTTTGGCAAAAAACCTACCGAATGCAAAAGTTTATGCTTTAGATGTTTCCAAAGAAGCACTAAAAGTAGCAAAACAAAATGCAGAATTAAATAACGTAGAAATCAATTTCATTGAAGCAGATGTTTTAAACGAGTCCACTTGGAATTTAGAATTTAAAAATTTGGAATTTGATGTGATAGCATCCAATCCACCTTACGTAAGAGAATTAGAAAAACAAGAAATAAAACCTAACGTCTTAGACAACGAACCACATTTAGCCTTATTTGTAGAAGATGATAACCCTTTAGTGTTTTATAAAGCCATAACCAATTTCGCTGTTGATAATTTGAAGCCAAACGGAAGCCTTTATTTTGAAATTAATCAATATCTTGGAGAAGAAACAAAACAATTACTAATTGAAGCTGATTTTGAAGCAATAGAATTGCTAAAAGATTTGAATGGTAATCATAGAATGCTGAGAGGTAGAAAAATGTAAAATGTTTAAAATTGTTGATTTAACATCAGGTAACTATTCAGGCAATCAATATAGCAATATATTTAAATGAATCTTTATAGCTTCTAACTTACTTCTTTAATACTTGCTTTAGCTAATCCTTTTTTTTGTATAAAATACTGTTCTCTAATCTGTATTTATACAAAGAATAGCTGGTACAAATAATAAATAGATGATAGCTAACAAAAGCACTCTTAAAAGAATAAAGAGTAATATCCTTAAATTTTATTTAAAGGATTGAAAAACAATTGGTTATTGCAATGATATTGATCCATCTAGGTTGTTATTGGAAGCCTTCTTTTTTCAGAATGTTTTTAAATCGTGTAGAACTTATATAATGATCCTCGAGAAGTTTGCCATTGTGTAAAAGATTGAAAACGCCATAGCCAGATGGTGCATTTTTGGCTTCTTCAACAGATTCAATTTTTGTTATTTTTAAATCAATGCCAAAGTCCATTGCTGTATTTAAAAGATCAAATGCAGATTTTTCGTGCCAAGGACATTGATCTGCATATAACAGATGCCAGCCTTGGAAGTTTTTTTGTTGTATTGTCCAATCTATAAGTTTAGGTTTTAATGCATTAGTGTTCCATTGCTTAGATAATAATTCAAATCGTCCGAGTTGATCGACCTGTTTAAAATTGTGTTTTTCAAAAATAGTTTTATTAGCAATCCAAGAGCCTTTACTCGTCATAACACACAAACCAAATAAGTTATGGGCTTTTGCTTCTTTTTCGGCTTCAGAAACTAAAAGCGCACCATAACCTTTGTTTCTGGCTTTTTTTGAAGAAACCACCATACAATGAATAAACATAAAACCATCTGCATTAACTGGTCTCCAAGCTTTAGAGGCTTCAATAAATTCAATGAATCCAATCATTTTGTCATCATCGTCTTTTAAAATTTTGAGTCTTAAACCTTCATTGTATCGTTTTTGGAACCATTTTCGTTTACTTTCAAATCCTGAATTTTTAATGTCTTTGATACAAAAGAGTGTTTCTTCTTTGACGTTTTTTGGTGTGACACTTGTTATTTTCATATTTCTAGTTTTTCCAATGTTCTATCGTAGCAGATTTCTAGTAAATAGCCAAGTTATGAATTTTTACAAACCCATTTCTACCATTTTATCTTTACAGAAAACTTGCATTTCTTTAACATGTCCTTTAAAAGTAAAGTCGCCATTTTGGTAATAGTAGCTATAGTATTTATTTGCGTTTTTAGTTATTATGGTAGCAATATCTAAAATAGATTTATGTTTATAGTTTCTCTCCTATTTAAGTAGGTGTATAATGACTTCGAATTTTACCTGTTATTTCTTCCATCTTAATTTGAAAAATAACAGGTAAATTATCTTTATAAATTTTACTTGAAAATTCACTTATAAAATCTAGTTTTCTATGTTCTTTATTAATAATTAAATCTTTTACACCTAGTGAGAATTGATGCAATTTAGCTTTGGCTGCACTACCAGATAATTCTTCATAAACGCCTTGTGCCAATATAGATTTCCATGAGTTTACAGAATCTACTTCCAAAACATTAAGAGAAACATTCCTGTTTTTTCTCATGGCGTTAATTTTGTGTCCTTCTGCAGAATACCCAATAATGACATTATTATCAGTATCAAAAAAATAAGTAATTGGTGCTATAAATGGTCTGTCTCTATAGATATAGGATAGATTACCTATGTAATTGCTAGATAATATGTGCAAACATTCATGTGCGTCTAAAACTCGTATCATAATGGTATCTGTTTTGAGCTAAGTTATTCCAATTCCGTTTTATTAATTATGATATTAATCAGTTACACATTGTTTTTAATTCTAATAGCGTAATTTCTGGTCGCATGCCTATTCTTGCAGGAAATCCCAACCATCCTAAGCCTCTGTTTACATAAAGATATTGCTGATTATGTTTGTATAAACCTGCCCAATGCTTAAACTTATATTTTATGGGACTCCATTGTAAATTTTTATACTGAAAAGCGGCTTGCATACCATGCGTGTGACCAGCAAGTGTTAAAGCAATATCTGTTTCATCCATAACTTTCTCAGACCAATGTGTAGGATCGTGCGACAATAAAATCTTAAACGGAATTGCTTTTACGGCTTTAATGGCTTTTTGCAAATCACCATACTGTTTAAAAGGCGGTTTCCCCCAATTTTCAACACCTATAATAGCAATTTGTTCGTTATTTTTTGAAATGATTTGGGATTCATTTAATAAAACTTTAAAATCTATGTCTATATAAAACTGCTTAATAGCGTCAAAGTTTTCTTGCTTTGCTTCCAGAGAATCCCATTGACTATAATCACCATAATCGTGATTGCCTAAAATGGCAAATTTTCCTTTTTTGGTATTAAGTCTATTAAAAACAGACTTCCAGCCTTTTAATTCCCAAGCATAGTTATTTACTAAATCTCCTGTAATAAAAATATAATCTGGTTTTAATTCATTGATTATTTTAATTGCAGGTTCTAATTTTCTATAACGATAATTAAAACTGCCAAGATGTAAATCTGATAATTGTACAATTTTGAGACCATCAAAAGGTTTTGGTAAAATCTTAGATTTAATAGTGTGGTGATGAACCTTAAATTTATAAACGGCTTTGAATATACCATTGACGATAACAAAAAACGGTAGAAACCCTGAAATCAAACCAACAATTGGAACTATAATTAGTGATTCACTTTCCGAAAATAAATAATTCGTAAAGTAAAGCATAGAGATGATTATTATAAAAATTAGTTTTGGTATGAATGATGAAACGGTAAGACCATAAAATTTAGAAATTAGCATTTGTTTTCTAATTGGGTTAATATCATCTAGAGTGATTTTTAACACAATAATTGAAGTGACTAAGCCTAAAGCAAATGCCCAAAACAAAACATTAATACTTGTTTTTAATATTGATGAGTCAATAAACTGAGTAATAGACTGAAGCCAATAAAATGCCAGTATATCAACCAGTAAAATGGCTATGCATAACAAAACAATAGTAAAAAGAGAAAACGATCTCATTCTGTAGGCTTTTTAAGTCGTCTTTTATCTTTATAAGCCCAATAAATTCCTTTTACATCCGAAGCCCAATTATCATACATATAAATAAGAGTTATTTCTTCAAAAGTTTCTAATAAACCAATAACAATCATAATGTAAAATAAACTATACTCTGGTAAGAAAAACAATGACCATAAAATAAATAAACTCTGAAATACAGCAGATAGTTTTGCCAAATACGTATGAAATGCTGTAGCTTTTCCGTATTTAAAATATGCTATAAGCATTTGAATTATATATGGCACGAATGCAATAAGGATTAATATAAGATTGGTTTTGATAAACGCTGTTTCAAAATAAAACAAGCCTAAAAGACCAACTATTAGAGTGATTTGATCACCAAAAGAATCTAACTGTGAACCTCTTGGACTCGTTATCTTGAGCTTTCGTGCCAAATAACCATCTATAGCATCAGTTGAATAACTAACAAGTAATAACCAGGTGAAAATTAATCGTTGATCAAACCAAATTAAAGCCAGTAAAAACGGAGCTGCAATAATGCGATAAAATGAAAACCAGTCTGCAACGTTAAAGTTTTTAAAAGTTAACATAGATTTTTAATATTTTAATAAAAGTATTAGGAATACTACTTTTTTTAAATGATAACCATCAGTTTTAAAAAACACTGTATATGATTTTGATAAACGGCAAAGGCATTCTTAAAACAAGAATGCCTTTCCAACCAACCAATGTAAAAGCAACTTAACAAAGTTAGATTGCTTTATTTTTTTTATAGAATCATAGTTTTACTATTGTAGTATCAAAGATGACATAATATTAATTTTTAAACAATGATAACTATCAGTTTGCTGAAATAATTGTGCCTTGCTATTTCCGCAATCACATCAAAACGTTTTACTGGGTTATGTATTTAACTAAACGTTATTTGGGCTTTAAACCTGAGTTCTGTCTAAGATTACATTTTCTTAGGGTTTCTAAAAGATTTGATGAATTTTTTCCAATTACTCACTAATATATATTAATGTGTTTGTGAACCTCCTTCGTCGGTTTCTTGCAATAATTTCTCAAATTAACTAGTTAGTTCTTCAAAATTATAACTACGAATTGAATAAAAATTCATTCAAACTGGAAACAAATATTAGATAGAGCTCAGGTTTTTAATTAATTGAATAAGAATCATAAACAACGACTAGAATCATTGTAAACTTAAAAATACTCCAAACAAAGGGATTAACTCCTATCTATTCTTTTAAATGTTCTATTTCGGTCATGTTGCGTTGATCTAAAATTTTTCGTAAAAATTTAATTTATTTCTAAGCGTTATAATTTGACTCTGAAGGTTCTCTACTTGTTTTAATAAATTATAAATAGCATCAATACCTTCTAAATTGATATCTAAATCGTAATGCAAACGCATCATCTTTTCGACATCATTAAGCTGGTTTGTTTTTAGGTAATTTTCATTGTTAGTTATAGTAATTTCAACCAAATCGTATTCATGCAATGCATTAATAAAGCTTACAGGAACATTATAATGCGTACAAAACTGTTGAATTGAGATATGATGTGTCGTTTCCATGTTATCGTAATTTTGATAATTCTGTAAAAAGTTCTTTTTCCTTGCTAGTAAGCTTTGTAGGTGTTTTTAAATTATAGGTGATGTACAAATCACCAAACTGACCTTCTTTTTTATACTTAGGAAACCCTTTTTCTTTGAGTTTTACTTTTGTTCCGTTTTGGGTTTCTGGTTTTACAGTTAATTTTACTTTTCCATCAAAAGTATTCACCATTATTTCGCCTCCTAAAAGTGCTTTGTATAAATCTAAATCGACTGATGCATATAGGTTATCTCCATCTCTTTTAAATTCAGATTTATTGATTACTGAAAACTCAATAAACAAGTCTCCATTTGGTCCTCCGTTAATACCTTTGCCACCATGACCTTTAATTTTTATCACTTGTCCGTTTTCTACACCAGCAGGAATTGTGATTCGGATATTTTTATTGTTTACCGTTAATGTTCGTTTATCTGTAGTGTAAACATCTTTAAGATTAAGTTTCAATTGCGCATTAAAATCTTGACCTTTAAATTTTATCTGTTGCCCATCAGATTGTGATGAACGTCCGCCAAACATAGAACCAAAGAAATCTGAAAAATCTTCCTCAGAATAGCCACCAGTTGAGCTTTGAGAAGTTTTTTGATAGTGCTTTTGTTGTTGCTTTGCTTTTTCGTATTCTTCGGCATGTTGCCAATTTTCTCCGTATTCATCGTATTTTTTACGATTTTCTACGTGGCTCAATACTTCATTGGCTTCATTAATTTCCTTAAAATTCTTTTCGGCAACTTTATCATTTGGGTTTAAGTCTGGATGATATTTGCGCGCTAATTTTCGATACGCTTTTTTAATCTCTTTTTCTGTAGCGTTTTTAGAGATTCCTAATATTTTGTAATAATCAATAAATGCCATTACTTCTTTTTATGAGTTTTAATGTATTATTTTAATATTTGTTTAAACTTTCGAGATAATCTTCCATAATACGTATTAATTAAACGCTCAAGAAATTCAATTTCAAATAACTGAAATTCTAAATTGTTTTGCAATGCAGCATCTTGAATGTAATCTCCTTTGGGTCTATTTCTGTAATCACTCAAAACATTAGCCTTTAAAATTTATAGATAAAGATAATTTTAAATAGAACGACTATAGATGATTAATATCGTAAAGTACAAGATTATTATTATGCTAATGCAACGTCATATTTTTATGATTAATAGGCGAGTTTAGATTGCAACAAAATATATTCGTTTAAATTGGTAGAATCAATTGCTACCATAACTTTACTGTTATTTACTACAGGAAAAAATTCTTGTTTATCATTGTAAATAAGTTGATAAATCGTATTAAGATTATCGATTTTTTTAATCCTTCATCTTAACCTTAATGATATTCCAGGTTTTGTTTTTACTCTTAACTGCATAGAGATGGTCTGTCAAATATTTTGAAGTAATTTGAGGAACTGCTATTAAAAAGTCTTTATCCAAAACAATGTTAACACCATCTTGAGTGAGGTAATACGTTACCTTTCCATCAGTATTAATAAGTACTTCAAAATACCTATAATTAACCATATCCTTATCTAAAGCTGTATTTTTGGCAATGACTCTCTTAACTACTTTTAAGACAATTGCAATACCATCCTTAAAATCGCTACTATTTAAAAATTGTGGCTCAATAACTGTTTTTCCAGATTTACCAATAAACCCGAAATACGAGATCCCAGCTTTTACTTCAACTATTGGACATCTGTTATCATTAAACATAGGATAATCGCCATGGTTAGTATTTGTAGTTACCAAATCTGTTCTGTAATCTATAATTAAATTACCTTCTTTATTAATAAATGCCCATTTTCCATCTTTTTTAATAGCTGCAACATCATCGTGAAATGGAGAAATAAAATCAACATTCTTAATAGATTGTGCAGATGTAAAAAATGGAATTATAATGAGGGTTAAAAATAGGATTGCTGCTTTTTGCATGATGTTTTCATTTAATGATTAATATTTCAAAAATAGTACTAGATATATTACTATGAAATGATATTGGTCAGGCTCTAAAAATAGTTCTCGTATAAGATTGAAGTGAAATCTTAGGTAGAACTCAGTTACTACTTTTTTTAAATTCAATATCAAGTTTTGCAAGCATCATAAGTTCAGATTTGTTTACACCAGAAAAACTTGCAGCTATCTTACTAGCAATTTTTAAAATTTTAGAATTGATTTTTTTGTTAAAAAAACCTTCATGCGATCTTTTAAAATTAATGAAATTGTTGTAGCAAATTTCTGAATTATATGCATTGTTATTGTGTAACCAATTAAAAGTGTTTAAAATGATATTTGCATTACTATCATTAAAATCAGTTTCAAGGTTTTCTAATAATGTCCATTCATTATTTATAATGCTTTCAAGGGTATTGAACTCTTCATCTCTTACATGGTTATCTGCGGCAGCAATGGCATAAAAAAGTTTACCAAGATTTTGGTAAAATTCAATATTTGGTTTTTTTTCTAGATTCAAAATTAAGTTCATTTAAATTTAAAATTACACAGACTAATTCTTTCGTCCAATGATATAAATCAGTTTCAAAATACAACTGAAACTTAACTTTTATAATTAGATAAAACGGCAGATTTTGATTAACTTCAAAGTTTAAATGTCTAACCATGCTTCAGCAAGATCAAGAAATATTTAATATTTTATTAAAGGCCATTTCTGAAGGTGTTATTATTGTAGATAATCATCAACGTATTCAGGAAGTAAATAAAACTGCAGAAGCGATATTTGGGTATAAAAAGAACGAATTGTTGCAAAAAGAATTAAACCTCCTTATACCTTCAAATTATCATAAAAAGCATACTAATCATTTTAAGTCCTTTATAAAAGAGAGTAGAAAAAGAAGTATGGGTGAAGCCACTGCAATTTATGGTTTAAAGAAAACAGGTGATATTATTGATATTGAAGTAGAATTAAATCCATTTAGTATCTATGATAAAACCTATGTAATGGCTCTTATTAAAGATGTTTCAGATGTTAAAGAGACAGAGAAAAACTTAATGCTAAAAAGCAGTGCGCTTCAATCTGCTAGTAATGGCATTATTATTACGGATGCCTTAAAACATGATAATCCAATTATTTATTTTAATGCCGCTTTTCAGAAACTTACAGGATATTCGAGCAAAGAAATTCTTCATCATAATTGCCGATTTTTACAAGGTAAAGATAAAACTCAAGAACCGCTTAAAGTATTGAGAGAAGCCATTAAAAATGGTGAAAGTTGCCAAGTTACATTACGCAACTATAAGAAGGATGGTTCTCTATTTTGGAATGATCTATACATCATGCCAATAATTAATAATCAAGGTGTTTTAACCAATTTTATTGGGATTCAAAATGATGTAACGCAACGAAAAAGAGCCGAATCTGAGAGGAACCATTTAGCAACTATTTTTCATGAATCTTTAAATGAGATTTATGTTTTTGATGCTCAATCTTTAAAATTTATAAATGTTAATTATGGTGCTCAGAAAAATATAGGTTATACACTGAATGAATTAAAGCATATGACTCCACTAGATTTAAAAATTGAAGAAGACGAAATTGTGTTTAGAAATAATATTGAAACACTTCTCAAAAAGAATGTTGAAAAAATTGAGTTTGAAACTACGCATCAACGAAAAGACGGCACAAAGTATCCTGTAGAAGTACATTTACAACTCTCAAATTTGGGAGATAATGACGTTTTTGTTGCTATTATATTAGATATCACAGATCGTAAAAACAATACCGAACGACTTGAGAATAAAGTAGAAGAACGTACAGAACAACTCAGAGTAGCACTTGCTAAAGAGAAGGAATTAAGTGAATTAAAAACAAGGTTTCTCTCTCTTGTTTCGCATGAGTTTAAAACTCCTTTAAGTGGTATTTTAACGTCGTCAGTTTTATTAAGTAAATACAAATTAACCGAGCACCAAGAAAAAAGGGACAAGCATATTAAAACCATTGCAAACAAGGTATATTACCTAAACAATATATTGAATGATTTTTTATCTTTAGAAAAACTTGAAGCAGGAAAATTAACTTATAGTTCTAATCATTTTAAACTAAGTAAAGTTGTTGATGAAGTAATTTATAACGCAAACATGCTTTTAAAAGCAGGTCAGTCTATAAAATATCCTAATAATATTGATGATTTATCGCTCTGTCAAGATGAAAAAACAGTAGTCTTAATACTCACTAATTTAATTAACAATGCCATTATGTACTCTCCAGAAAATACTGTTATTGTAATAGATGTAAAACAAAATGAAGAAGAAACAATAATTAAGATTAAAGACCAAGGTATAGGCATACCTTTAAAAGACCAGAAAAGTATTTTTGAACGTTACTTTAGAGCAGAGAATGTTGTTAATACTCAAGGGACCGGAATAGGCTTAAATATTGTTAAAAATCATTTAGAAAATATAGGTGGTGCTATTAATTTTGAAAGTGAGGAACACAAAGGCACAACATTCACCATAACATTTCCTAATACTGTAAAACAATGAAAACAATTTTAATCATTGAGGATGATACTGTGTTAAGAGAAAATACGGCAGAATTATTAGAGCTTGCTAATTACAAGGTCATTACAGCTTCTAATGGAAAAATTGGTATCAATATAGCAAAAAAGGAACTCCCAGATATTATTGTATGTGATATAATGATGCCAGAACTCGATGGTTATGATACTCTAAGAACCTTATCTAATAATAAAACTACAAAGTACATTCCGTTTATCTTTTTATCTGCTAAAACAGAACATAAAGATGTTAGAAAAGGAATGAATATGGGAGCAGACGATTATATTACAAAACCCTTTAGTGAAGACGAGCTTTTAAGTGCTATTGAGAGTCGTATGGCAAAAGCTGCGATTCTAAAAGATTTTAAGACTAGTTCACAAAGTGAGACAATAGAAAACAATAAGAATGAAATAAAGACGCTTAATGATTTAAAAAACTTTTTTGATGATAATGGTACTAGTTTTTATTATAAAAAGGATACAATTATATATCGTGAAGGTAATCACTCCAATTTAATATACCTTATAAATAAAGGTACCGTTAAATGCCATAAGATTGATGAGCAAGGCAAGGAACTGGTTACTGCGCTGTATAAAGAGGACGATTTGTTTGGTTACTCTGCATTTACCAACAATCAGCCATATAAAGAAACAGCAACAGCAATAGAAGATATTGAATTGGTAGGTGTTTCTAATATAGAGTTTAAAAAAATACTAAACGCCAACCATAAAGTAGCCATGGAGCTTGTGCAGTTGTTATCAAATGATCTTCTAGTAATGAAAAATCAATTATTAGAGATGGCTTATGGATCAGTAAATAAAAAGACAGCAGCAACCATTTTAAAGTTTGCAGAAAAAATTAATAGGAAACCAGAAGACGCAATTAAAATTTCGCGTAGTGATTTAGCGAGTGTTGCTGGTATAGCGACAGAAACCTTAATAAGAGCATTGACCAATTTTAAAAAACAAGGTATTATAAAAATTGAAGGTAGAAATATAAAAGTTTTAGATTTAGAAAAATTGAAATATATGAGTTAATTATAGCTAATTATTTCTAAAATGATTAATATCATTTTCAGTATGGCATCTTACTTATAAATTTGTTATAATAAAGATGTTGTCCGATGAAAAATATATTATTACCCACGGATTTTTCGGGAAATTCATGGAATGCTATAAAGTATGCTATCCATTTTTTTGAAAATATAGAATGTAATTTTTATGTATTGCATGTTAATAGATTAGCTAATTTAGCTGTTAATGATTCCTCATTAATTTTAAATCAAGATTTAATAGATGAAATATATACAAAGCCAACTAAGCAAAAATTACGTAGTATTTTAAAACAAATTTCTGAGTTATCTCTAAATCATAAAAAGCATAAATTCTATACGCTTACAGATTATGGTTTTTTTATAGAATCTATCCGCAAAAATGTAGATGAAAAAGAAATAGATTACATAGTAATGGGTACTAAAGGATCATCAGGACTAGAAAAAATTATCTTAGGTACTAATACAGCAGATATTATTACTAAAGTAAAATGTAATACGTTAGCTGTTCCAGAAAATGCCGAATTTATTACTCCTAAAGAAATGGCTTTCCCAACAGATTTTTCGTTATCCAATAATCTACAGGTTTTAAAACCAATATCTAATATTCTCGAGCGATTCAATGCCACATTAAGAATTCTTCATATCAGTAAAAACAAAGTAGGTCTAAATAACGATCAAAAGAAAAATAAAGAATTGTTAGAAGATTATTTTAATCCTTACCAATATACTTTTCATTATTTAACAAACAAAAAAGTAGAGGACGCTGTTCAGTGTTTTATAGAAAGTAGAGATATAAATATGATTTGTATGGTGGCTAAAAATCTAAATTATTTTCAGCAAATATTATTTCATTCAAAAGTTGAAGAAATAAGCTATCATACAGACGTACCGTTTTTGGTATTACACGAAAAAAATAAATATTATGGATAATTCAATATTCTTAGCAAAATTTTGGGGCTGGTACCTTATTATTTTCTTTTTAATTCTTAGCCTTAATCCAAAACGTATTAAGCAAGTTTTTAATGATTTAAAGGATGAGAAATTTTTAATCATTTTTGCTTTTATCGCAATTATTGTTGGATTGTTAAATATTATATTTCATAATATTTGGGAGCCAAACTATAGATTGATTATTACACTTATAGGTTGGTCATCTTTGTTTATTGGATTAGCATTGTTTATACTACCAAAGCGAACCGTTTCTTGGTTAGAGTTTGTTAATATTAAACTTGTTCAGGTCATATATATGCTTCTGTTTTTTATTGGTGTTTATTTGCTCAATATGGCTTATGGTATTGTGTTTATTTAAGAATTAATCTGATTAAATTTTCAATACATTACTACCAACAGTAGTTTGACTTAAAAACAAAAATAGAAACAAATTCTCAACAATAAAAAACGATAAATGATAAATATCATTAACTGTAAAATAAGATATATTTAAATTTACACTGTCATTTAATTATGGCTAAAGAAAATGAGGGTTTTCTTTAAATATGCTATTAATCAAGAAGAAAGAAGTCAAGCAAATTGTTTGGCTTCTTTCTTCTTGGTTTCAATTAGTTATACCAAATTAAATTTGGTATTACAAGCAGAGGAGTATTAATAAAAAAGTTACTAATGTAACACAAACCCTTGCAAAAGCTAATTAGACTATTCTTAGGTTTGTTAACCTATACTCATGTGATATATATCATTGTTTTTGTCGCGCTTGCAATTTAATTTTACTAATATTAAAATTAGTAATTATGATATCGATACTACTTCCTACCGATTTTTCTGAAAATGCAATGAACGCAGTTAAGTATGCCTTAGAATTTTTTAAGTATCAAAAAGTACAATTCTATTTTATGCATGCTTATCAGAATGAATTCTATGACCATGAAGAATTAACCTCTCGCGAAGCCTATACAGATGTATTGAAAAATGTTAAAAACGAATCAGAGCAAAATTTAGAAAAACTATTAAAAAAAGTTAAAGAAATAGCTCCTAATCCTAGATATACGTATCATACTATTTCATCGTATAATACATTGGTGGAAGAGGCAAATGATATAGCATACAAACACAATATAGATTTGATTGTAATGGGTACTAAAGGCAAATCTGACGAACGCCATATTGTATTCGGAAGTCAAACCTTTCAGGTATTAAAATATGTGCAATGTCCAATACTCGCTATACCATCAAATTATACAAATACGCAACCAAAGCATATTTTATTTCCTACCAATTATTTAATGCCTTACAAACGTAGAGAATTAAAATTATTATCCGAATTAGCAAAACCATACAGAAGTAAAATAGACGTATTATATATTTCTAAAAGCAGTAAATTATCCATAAGACAAGAGGACAATAAAGACTTTATAAAAGATGCTTTGCGAGATAATGAGGTGAATTTCTACATAGAGGACAGTAAAAAAATAGCAGAAGCTATAAAGAACTATATAAGTGAAAATAAAATAGATATTATCACTATGGTTAATACCCAACATTCATTTTTAGAAGATATGTTATTTCCTTCTACAATTGATAAAGTGAGTTTAGGACTAGAAATCCCATTATTAGCAATGCAAAATGCAACACGGAATTGAATAATACAAAAATAAAACGCCATGAAACATATTTTATTACCAACAGATTTTTCCGATAATTCTTGGAATGCTATCAAATACGCTATTAATCTTTTTAAAAATGAAGCTTGTGTTTTTCATTTGTTAAATACATATACACCTGTAATATATAATGTTGAGTACGTTTTAGGATATCCTGCTCAATTTGGTTTAGGTGATGCAATTAGAAATACATCACAAGAAAACTTAAAGGAACTAGTATCTAAAATCAAAAAGGAGTTTCCTAATATGCCCAAACATAAATTTGAAACTCTAGCAAGGTTCGACACCTTAATTTCTGGCATAAAAGAATTTATAAATAAACAGACTACGCACGCCATAGTAATGGGAACCAAAGGAGCTACAGGAGCAAAAGAAGTATTGTTTGGCTCTAATACTGTGCATGTGTTTAAAGAAATTAAATGCCCTGTTTTAGCAATTCCATCTAATTTTGAATATGAAAACCCTCTTGAAATACTATTTCCTACTGACCTAGAAATCAACTATAAAGACACTCAACTAAGTTTATTAAAAGAAATTGCAGAAGTGCATAACTCTAGAATTAATGCTATGCATGTATCAACAGGCGTTGACTTAACAGACAAACAAGGAGGCAATAAGTTAGAATTAGAATCTCTATTTAAAAACATATCATTTCTATTCCATGAGCTAAAAAGTAAAAATGTAACAACTGCTATTAATCAATTTCAGATTAAAGCAAAGATTAATTTGTTGGTAATGATTAATAATAAACATTCCTTCTTTGAGAACGTATTTTTTCAATCTAAACTCAAACAAATAGGATTTCATTTAAATATTCCATTTCTCGTCATACCATCTAACTTAAAACAATAATTATGAAACGCTCTATTTTAATACCAACAGACTTTTCGGACAATGCATGGAATGCCATAGTGTATGCTTTAAAACTATATGCAAATGAGGTGTGTACGTTTTATTTTTTACACGCTTGGTCTGTTTCAAACGCTAACGTTAGAACTTACATTACAACACATTATGTAGATGCTTTAAAGGATGATGCTTTAAAGCAATTAACCGAATTAAAGGACATGGCAGAAAATGCAAATATTAATGCCAATCACAACTTCGAAATTATTTTAAGTAAGGATAAATTAAATAAGGCTATTGAAACAGTTGTAAAAAAGCATGATATAGATCTTGTTATTATGGGTACAAAAGGAGCTACAGGAGCAAAAGAAATTTTCTTTGGAAGTAATACAGTAGATGTCATAAAAAAAATGAAGTCATGCCCAATAATGGTTGTTCCAGATGAGTTTGATTTTGTAGAACCGAAGCAAATTGCTTTCCCAACAGATTTTAATAGATTTTATGGAGTAGAATTATTACCAATAAAACGTTTATCAGAATTATACAACTCTAAAATTAGAATTGTTCATATTACAGAAAAGAGTAATCACACAAAGATACAAGACTACAATTTCGCCATGCTACAAGTCTATTTAGAAAACCAACCACATAGTTTTCATTGGATGCCAAATTATGCTAAAAAAGCACAAGAAATTAATGATTTTATAGAAGAACTCGATATAGATATACTCGCTATGATAAATTATAAGCACAGTTTTATTGAAAATATAGTTAACGAACCCGTTGTAAATAAGATTGGATTTCATCCAAAAATTCCATTTTTAGTTATTCCGTGTTCAATCTGATATATATCATTTCAAAATGAAACTTTACACATTATTTTAGCTAAATAAGTTAAATATCAATGCTATGAAACATAAAATTTTACTTCCAACAGATTTTTCTAAAAACTCTATTAAGGCAATTAATTATGCAAGAGAGTTATACAAAAATGAACATTGTGATTTCTATTTACTTAATGTGTTTTCAGCTACAGGTAATATTTTAGAAAGCTTATTAAATATGGAGCCAGGAAGCGAATTATACGAAACTGCTAAACTTAATTCTGAAAATGGTTTGGCGGAGGTGTATGATATGATAACAATGAGTGATTCAGAGAATCCCAAGCATCATTTTAATGTGATTTCTCAGTTTAATAATGTCGTTGAAGCTATAAAGACTATTGTAGATCAAAAGGATATTGAAATGGTTGTAATGGGTACCAAAGGAGAAACACATTCTAGAGTTACTGCCTTTGGTAGTACAGCCATATATGTTATGGAGAAGGTGCGTAATTGCCCAGTATTAGTTGTGCCAGAAAACGCAAAAATTGAATTGCCAAAGGAGATTGTTTTCCCTACAGATTATAAAATACATTACAAAAGAAGAGAACTCATCTACCTCACAGATATTGCTAAAAAAAGTAATGCAACAATTGTAATACTTCATGTTGAAGAAGCCAATGCGTTAGATAAAAATCAAAAAGAAAATAAACAGTTGCTCGAAGAAATACTGCAAGACACAAACTATAAATTTCATACGTTATCACATAATTCTGTTATATCAGCAGTAAACATTTTTGTAGAAAGTAGAGAAAGTGATATGGTAGCTTTTATTAATAAAAAGCACACTTTTTTTGGCAGCATACTTACTAATGCTATGGTAAAGGAAATTTCATTTCACTTAAATGTTCCAATATTAGCAATGCACGATTTAAGAAATTAAATAAAGATTTAAAATAACAAGATTCTCATTTTTATGGGAATTAAAAATAAATTTTCAATGAAAAATACAGGTATTTGGATAGATAAGGAAAAAGCTTATATAGTAAGCATAGAGAATGAAAATGAAACATTTGAAACCGTTTTGTCTAACATAGAACACTTTAATATCCATGGTGGTTCTGGAACAAGGTTAAAAGGCGGCCCTCAAGACGTTGTACAAGATAGTAAATATTTAGAACGCGAAAAACAACAATTAAAGCAATATTTTAAGACTATTGCTTCTCACATTGATAATACAAATGCTTTGGTGATTTTTGGGCCTGCAGATACTAATGAAAAATTCAGTAAAGAACTGCATGAAAATTATAAAAACTTAAGCGCAAAAATAAAAGGTGTAAAAAAGGTTGATAGTATGACAGATAATCAAGTAAAAGCCTTGGTAAGAAATTTCTTTAAATCAAATTAATTTCTCTACAGTTTTTTAAATAAATATCAGTGAAAAATGAAAGTTTTGATATTATAAAAGCATCAGGTGAAAAAGTTAAATTTTCACTAGACAAACTTCGTACATCATTAAATAGAACAGGAGCAGAGAAGCAGATTGTAGATCAAATTCTCGATAAGGTTCGTGATGAGTTATACCAAGGTATATCTACAAAAGAAATATATAATAGAGCCTTTTCATTACTTAAAAAGAAAAAAAGCTATTTAGCTTCTAAATACAAACTTAAAAAAGCCATTTACGAGTTAGGACCAACTGGCTTTCCGTTTGAGCGTTTTGTAAGTGCCATTTTAGAGTATTCTGGCTATAAAACAGAAGTTGGTAAAGTGTTGCAAGGTCAATGTGTTACACACGAGATTGATGTTATTGCACACAAACAAAACGAAACTACGTTAATTGAGTGTAAATTTCATGGAGAGCAAGGTCTAAACTGTAATGTAAAAATTCCGCTATATATAAATTCCAGATACCAAGATGTTAAAACACATTGGAATGCAAACCCTAAAAATGGTACAGTACTAACAAAAGGTTGGGTAGTTACAAACACACGGTTTACAAAAGATGCTTTACAATATGGTAAATGCTGTGGGCTATATTTATTGAGTTGGGATTATCCTAAAAATGATGGTTTAAAAGATAGAATAGATAGATTAGGTTTATATCCAATTACTGTATCGACGTTGCTTACAAACAGAGAAAAACAATTTTTACTGAGTAGAGATGTGGTGCTTTGTAGAGAGTTATTACATGATAAATTTTACTTAGATCATCTTGGTGTTTCTGATATACGAAAGGAAAAAATCTTAAACGAAATATCACAATTGTGCGCTGTTGAAAGTCATTGAAAATGGAAAATTTTGCAAAAATAAATTTCTTAGGAGCTTCTGGAGTTGTAACAGGATCTAAATTTCTCATTGAAACATCAGAACTTAATATTCTGATAGATTGTGGCATGTTTCAAGGTCTCAAAGAATTAAGAGAATTAAATTGGAGTAATCTTCCTGTAGATGTCGAGTCTATTGATGTTGTTTTGCTTACGCATGGCCATTTAGACCATGTCGGTTATTTACCTCGACTTGTTAAACAAGGTTTTAAAGGAAAAATTATTGGTACAGCACCAACGCTAGCTATTGCAGAAATTATACTAAAAGATAGTGGCAAAATACATGAAGAAGCAGCAGAAAAAGCCAACAAAGAAAAGTATACAAAACATAATCCAGCATTGCCTTTTTATACAATAAAGGAGGCAGAAGAAACTTTAAAGCTATTTAAAGTAGAAGTTGAAAACCAATGGATCACTTTATCAGAGCATATAACGTATCGTTTTCAGTATAATGGACATATTATTGGCGCTACATTTATTGAATTAGATATTAACGGTAAACGTTTTGTGTTTTCTGGTGATATTGGCAGAAGCGATGATTATTTATTAAACAATCCAAAAACTCCAGAATGGGCAGACTTTTTATTTATAGAAAGCACATATGGTAATAAGTTACATCCAAAAGAGGATTTAGAAGAAATCTTAACGACTATTATTAAGGATACTATTCATAAAAAAGGCAATCTCATTATTCCAAGTTTCGCAGTTGAGCGCTTACAAACTCTAATGTACATTCTTTGGCAACTTTATAAGAAGCATAAAATACCAAACATTCCTATTTTTGTAGATAGCCCTATGGGAAACAACGTTTTAGAAGTATTTAAGCGTTTTCCTAAATGGCGCAAATTGTCCTCAGAAGAATACATGGCTATGTGCAATCATGTAAATATTATACAATCGTATAGAGAAACATGGGAAACTATAGATGATAAAAGATCTAAAATTGTAATTGCTGGTAGCGGAATGGTTACAGGTGGACGCGTGCTCACATATTTACAGCAATTAATTGATGAGCCATCTACAACAGTATTATTGGTAGGTTATCAGGCAGAAGGCACTCGAGGAAGACAATTGCTAGATGGTGTTCATGAAATCCGTTTTTTTGGAAAATATTATCCCGTTAAAGCAACAATAAAAAGTATAGAAAGCTTATCAGCTCATGCAGATCAAGATGATTTATTAAACTGGATGAGTACTATTAAAAATATTCCTGAAAAAGTATATTTAATTCACGGAGAATCTACAGCTTTAGATGCATTTAGGGTGAAAATACAAGATACTTATAAGTGGAATGTAATCATCCCAAAATTAACAGATGTACATAAAGTAATTATTTAAGAGGCTTTAATTATTAATAATCTAACTGATGGATATCATTTCGTAAAAGGCTCTTCAGGAGTAACTTAGTGTCATAAAATTTAGTTTAACTCTTAAATCTATAAATTATGTCACTCATTAAATTTAACAACCGAAACAGATTATTCCCATCTTGGAATAATGACAGCTTAAAAAGTTTTTTAAGCAGCGACGATTTTTTTAACAATGATTTTTTTGAAGAAGATAGCTTAATGCCAGCAATGAATGTTAAAGAGCACAATGATGATTTCGAAATTGAATTTGCAGCTCCAGGCTTTTCAAAAAAAGACTTTGAAGTAACCATCGATGATAATATACTTAATGTTTGTGGTGAGAAAAAAACAGAGGTAGAAGAAAAAGAAGAAGATTATACTCGTAAAGAGTTTAGCTATAATTCTTTTAAAAGATCCCTAAGTTTACCTAAAACTGTTAATACAGATCAGGAGGTTAAGGCGACTTACAAAAATGGTATTTTAAAGTTAAATCTTCTTAAAAAAGAAGAAGCCAAAGTGCAACCTAAAAAAGTTATTGAGGTTATCTGAAAATCCGTTAATTAGAGCAGAGTGTATTATAAATGTACACTCTGCTTTTAAACTTTATTATCATGAAAACAATACAAACTAATGCAAAGCATACTGAATGGTTGAGTGCTGAAGATATGCATAACACTTCTAAAAAATGGATGTCTGAATTAGAATTTTGCAAAGAAGAACAACTTTTTTTTGAAGATTTAATTAGATCATTTACACTTCAGATTTTGGATAATAATCATTTTAAAGAAAGTAAAAAATTAATCGAAAAACTTGGTATAATCGTTAAACAGACCCAAGTCTTAATAAACGCAGTTAAATCACACGAACGAGAATTGTCTATTTTGTTAGATGGTATTGACCAAATTCAAGAAGAAACAGCCTATCGAAAAGAACATCGAAATCTTATTGAACTTATAGGGGAATTTCAAAAACGATATCAATCCATAAAAGCCAAGCTTTTCGGTTTAATAAAAATTGTTATGAAAGAAGGAAAGCAAAAACGTCTTTTGGATAAGAAATAACCAAATTAAAGCAACAATTATGAAACGCTTGTTTATAGCTATTTTAGGACTACTATTAATTAATTGTTCAACGACTCAACTTACAGATAGTTGGAAAAATCCAGATATAGATACATACACACCATCTAAAGTTCTGGTTGTTGGGTTGACGTCTAATATTGCCGCAAGACAAAAATTTGAAGTTCAACTTAAAGAACAACTTGAAATGCGAGGTGCTGAAACGGTTACGAGTTTAGAATTATTTAAGCATTCTTTTAAAGCCGCAACATTAACAGAAGCCGATCTCAACACATTAGAGTCTCAATTGATTAGAGATGGTTTTGATACTATTTTGTTTTCAAAAGTGATAGGAGTAGAGGACAAAATAGGTTACACAAAAAATTATGATGTTTATGATGAAACTTTTAGACCATTTAAAGAAGATTATTTAAAATATCAAGATATATTTTATAATCCCGATTATTACCAAGAATATTCAGTTTATCAAGCAGAAACAAGTATGTACTGTATTTGCCCAACCAAGGATAGAGAGCTTATTTGGAAAGGTTATGTAGATATAGTAGATCCACAATCTGTTAATAAAGCGGTGAATGATTATGTGAAATTAGTTATTACTATTTTGGAAGAGGAACAATTGGTTAATCCAAAACTTTTACAAGACAAAGAACAACCAATAAAGTAAATACAAAATTAACTAGAGATAATATCTTCGAGAATATCACCAACAAAATAAGAAATAATAGCTGCTAAAACACCTAAAACTAGTGTTTCGAGTATACCTTTTAACTTACTTGTTTGGGTAATATAGGTTTTAAAGAATCCAATAAAAATAAAGGCAATAGATGTAAGAATACTTGTCCAAACAAAAAGATTTCCTGGGAAGGTGTCAATGTAGTCCCATACATAAATAACAAGAGGAATTAACCCAATAGAAACAAATGATATATAGGTTATGAAGCCCATCATTATTGGTGATTTAGTCTCTTCTGACATCATTAATTCATCCTTCATCATAACATCTACCCAACGATCTTTATCGGCAGTAATAGTATCTACAACTTGTTCTAATAAATTACCTTTAAAACCTTTATTTCTATAAATCTCTTCAACTTCTTTTCTTTCAATATCCGGAAGATTATCTACTTCCCAATACTCAATAGCCTTATGTTTATTGTAATTGTCTTTTACAGATTTTGAAGAAAGGTAAGCACCAACTGACATAGCAAATCCGTCTGCTAGTAAATTTGCAAATCCTAGAATAATTATAATTCTATTATTTAAGCCTGCACCAACAGCACCTGAAACTACAGCAAAGGTTGTAACCGCTCCGTCAATGCCACCATAAACAAACTCACCTAAATAGTCTTGATACTTGTGGAGCCATTTTTTTGTGTTATGAATATTGTTTTCATCATGTTCTATAGATGTATCCATAAATTTATGAATGAAAGATGAGTAAAGGCACACTTATTTTATTACTGATTTGAGTGGTTGGAGAACCTATGAAAAAGCGCTCAAAAAAACTTTCTCTTTGCACTAATAGCGCTGTTAAATCAATTTGATGAGTTTGAGTATAGCAACTCACAACATGTTCCATTGGTATATTATTTACAACATGATATTCATAATCAGTTTCTTTAAAAAAATAATTGATATGGTCGCTGTCTTTTAAAGCCTCATTAGATGTTTCATTATGAGGCGTAATTCTTAAAATATGTAGTTTTTTGCAAAAGCGATTTGTGAATTTAAGAACTCCTGTAAAAGCATTTCCACTTATTGTATCAAATACATCTAAAGGTAATAGAATCGCATTAGGATCTTTATATTGAAATCCTTCTGGTATCACTAGAGTAGGGCAATCAACTTTTCGGATGACGTTAATGGTATTACTACCAAAAACAGTTTCTTTAGCACCTGTGACTCCATTGGTACCCATAACAATTAAATCAATAGCCTTAGATATTATTGCTTGATTTATGGCATCAGGTAACACATCATGATCAACTAATATTTCAAAATTAAAATTCTTGTTTTTAAATTCACTTTCAAGTTTAGTAACAAGTTTAGCCAATTTGTGCTTCGACTTTTTTACTAGAGAATCGTAAATACTTTGATTGCCAGCTTGCATTAAATCATCACTGATGTAAGAGGTAGAAATTTCTACATGAAGCACAAAGAAGTTACACAACTCATCATCAAATAATTGTAATGCGTAGCGCATTGCGTTTATAGAGCTTTGGGAAAAATCAGTTAATAATAATACATTTTTCATAAAATTTTATTAAGAAATATGAAGATAATCTAAGTTGTTTAGAATAAAAATGATATTTGTCAATTTAATTAAATATTGCATCATGTTTTAAACCTGAGTTTGACGTAATATTTGATTCCAGTTTGAATGAATTTTTATTCAATTCGAAACTATAATTTAGAAGGACTAACTAGTTAATTTGAGAAATTATAGTGAGTAA
>Ga0209633_10000132_pt1 | contig 86914 bp, 71 predicted proteins | sample Cruoilmetagenom1_FD_187290 | JGI IMG/M metagenome (GOLD analysis project Ga0209633, IMG submission 187290) | Oil polluted marine microbial communities from Coal Oil Point, Santa Barbara, California, USA - Sample 1 (SPAdes) (version 2) | ecosystem: Environmental > Aquatic > Marine > Oil seeps ... | reverse complement strand
TACATCCAATGCTGGATCTCATTGTTTCATATGAAACAATCGCAGGTCGGAATGGCTTTATAGCACCACAAACCCCAATTAAAGGAGCAATAACCCCATTGCTCCGACACTTCCCCTGCCCCACCCCCACACCCTCCAAAGCCGCAACAATCTCGCCAGCTACCACGACGCGGCAGGCAACCACGCAGAAGCACTCCAACTCGGACAACAAAACCTCAACGACACAGAATGCATCCTCGGACCCGACCACCCCCACACCCTCACAAGCCGACACAATCTCGCCAGCTACCACCACGCGGCAGGCAACTACGCAAAAGCACTCCAACTCGGACAACAAACCCTCAACGACCAAGAACGCATCCTCGGACCCAACCACCCCAACACCCTCACAAGCCGCAACAACCTCGCCCAATACCACCACGCGGCAGGCAACCACAAAGAAGCCCTCCAACTCGGACGACAAACCCTCAACGACCACGAACGCATCCTCGGACCCAACCACCCCGACACCCTCACAACCCGCCACAACCTCGCCCAATACCACCACGCGGCAGGCAATTACACAGAAGCACTCAAACTCGGACAACAAACCCTCAACGACACAGAGCGCATCCTCGGACCCAACCACCCCGCAATTCTTACGGTCCGGGAAAATTTGAAAAAGTGGCAAAAAAAGCGGAAAAGAGCGCAACCGATTCAGGGTTTTTCTGAACAGAAACGCATATCGCGGAAGAAGCCGAAAAAATAGCTGTCGGACAGCATGGATAGACTTCAGACGACCAGGACAAATACGCCAATATCCCGCATTGTTAAGCTACGTAACCTTGTTGGATAACCCCAGGAGAGAGCACCGACAGGAACGCTTGTCTCACGGACCCGACAGGATACCGCTGTGCGAGACCAGCCGCACCAAATACACGTACACGGACTTTTTCATCCCATCACGCTGGTTTTCTGACGCGAGAGAACCCAACACGCACGCAAGAACTCACTCACGAGGAAAGAATCTCGCCCATGATCCGGGCAGCACGGGCGTCGTCCTGTGTAGTGCCATGCCTGTAAACCCGCACCGACCAACAAGCCGTCGACCTGGGCGGCTTGTTCGACACCACCATCATCACAGTCGCAGCACCCGTATGACCCAACCGGTCCGCGACCCCAGTGACCGGCATACCTGCCGCGAAAAGCTGGGTCGCACCAAAATGACGGAGACCATGCAAACGTACTTTTTTCTACACCTGCTTTTTCCGGATGAAACCGAGTGATTTTGAGATTCGAGCAACCCCCTACGGCACCACAGGACCCGGATCGTCAGAGAAGAGGACCCCGTCCCGGGGAAGCGCTGCCCCGCAAGGTGTTGGGAGACCGATCCGGCCGTTTCAACTCAGGCCACTGATCGCACGGTTCCGGCATTGCGAGCGCCCATTTCGGGCCGGCCTGATCAGGTTCTCCAGCGAACGAGGGTAACGCCCGATTGCTTCCCGCTTACTTTGCGCGCTTTTCGAGTGGCCCCTCCCTTGCCCAGTCGCCTGCCCTTCCTGCCTCTTGCGTGCAGGAGGACATGGGGGAACAAAATTTCGTCCTCGATTTTGCCCCCAACCCTGATTTTTCGCTACCAAACTGCAGTATCTACAGATACCATCCGGGGGTTGGGGTGCTTCTTTGGCGGAGAGAGGGGGATTCGAACCCCCGGAAGGCGCAAACCTTCAATGGTTTTCAAGACCATCACCTTAGTCCGCTCGGTCATCCCTCCAAGAGGGATTGTAGACAAGAGTCCCGGGAAGCGCAGACTGGAAAAAAGAACTACGAAAAGGTCATGTGAAGGATTAGGGAACTCTTTTGGGTTCTGCCTTGCTCACCTTTCAGAAAAATTCTCGCACAGCCCGCTGAGGGCAGGAGGGACTGCACAAGAAAATTTGGTTTTCGTGTGGGTGGGCAAAGGCAGGAGGATACGAAAGAAAAGTTGTGCGGCAGGGCGGGGACACAGTGCCTCGGGTTGCCGTCTTATTGTGCTTGCATTCGGCCCTGCAGGTCTTCTATCCAGGATCCGGCGGCGGCCCATCGGGCTTCTTCTTTTTCTTTTTCGAATCGGGCGGAGCCGCGTGCGCGTGGGTAGGAACCGAGAAAACGCACTTTGCCGAAGCGGTAGTGCAAGTCGCGCAGGGCGTCACGCACGAAGGCATCGGCAAGGTGGCCTTCGAAGTCGATCATGAAGAAGTATTCGCCGAGTCGTCCCTTCATGGGACGGGATTCGATTTTGGTGAGGTTCAATTCCCGTACTGCAAATTCTTGCAGTATGGAGAGAAGTGAACCGGGACTGTTTTCTGCAAGGAAAACAGCGATCGAGGTCTTATCGGCACCGGTACGCTTTGGAACTTCTCGACCAAGTAGCACGTAGCGGGTTTCGGCATCGGGCCGGTCGCCAATATCGGAAACGAGAGTGTCGAGACCGTAGGTTTCGGCAGCAAGCGCTGTACTGACTGCGGAGCGGTGTGCACCCGCGTTTTTTGCCACGTCCTGGGCTGCTTCTGCTGTGGAGTTCGCAGCGATAATTCTTGTGCCGGGAAGAAGCTCCGACAAACGGGTACGACATTGGGCGATTGCGTGCGGGTGGCTTGTGACTTCTTTGATGTCGGCAAGGGTTGTACCTGGTTGTGCCACAAGTTGCATGCTTACGGGACGCACGATTTCTCGTTCAATCACAAGATTGTCTTGAAAAGCCAGACAATCAACTGCGACATTCACGGTGCCTTCGACGGAGTTTTCAATAGGGATGATCCCGCGATCGACTTCGTCTTGTGCAACAGCTGAAATCACATCAGTAATTGTCACGCAAGGAAGGGGATCAAACATTTCAAGGTCGGATTGTGAACGCAAAGCTTCTTCACAGTTCGTGCCTGCCGGCCCAAGATAACCAATTGAACGGGGCATTCTCGTTTGTGTCACTTTATTTTCTCGTCATGTTGCCGGCAACCGGGTGCAGTGCCATTTAGGGTCTTACGACGATTCGATCTTCGTTCTGGACGCGTACCCGTTCTCGAGAAGAACCCAATGCCCGTGTCTGGTCTGAAGCCTGATCCGGTGCCTGATCCGATATTTGATCCGATGCCTGAAGAGAAGGTCCCGCAGGAGATCGGACATCAACGAAGGCTCCTTCTTCCTCATTTTGTGAGTCAAACGCCATGTCAATTGCCGCTCGCTCTTCATTTGACAAGGGGGAATCGTCGGGGGCACCTGCAGTCACGCTTTTTGCATAGGAACGGGAATCTGAACGGTTATTGATGCTGCTGAGCACCAGGCCGTTTCCGACTTCGTCGAGCAGCGCAAGCGAAAAAGAAAGGTGTCCGCTCATTTCAGAAAAGGCATCGTAGCGTACAAGCCCGACTTTTTGAATTGAATAGGAAACTGCGTCACGACATTCGCGCAGACGCTCATCAAGAAGTGCGGTGTGCGCGTCGATATGACGTGTTGCCTCGATGTGCGAGGAAATCACGGTAAGCAGGTCGTTTCCTGATCCTGCCCTATTCAACAGGAGCAGTTTGCGACGCATGACTGCGACACGTCGGTTTACCAGGACAAGACCGACAAGCGCGAGAACAGCAACACAGCCAACAAAAACCAAAGAAAAAATAAGAATAGCCATTGAGCTGTCACCTCCTCGCAAGAAACAGACCCGCAGCCCACAGGCGCATACGCAGGACTATAGCTTTCGACGGGGGACCCCTGTCCTCCCTTCGCCGCAAACGGAAAGAAAAAACAAGATCTCTTGACGCCGGAAGGCTTGCTGTCGAGGCCCATACGCAAGAAAAACAAAAAAAACTGACAAGGGTTACAAAATACAGAAAAGTGCGCGAGGAGGGACTTGAACCCTCACGTCCTTGCGGACACAGGAACCTGAATCCTGCGCGTCTGCCAAATTCCGCCACTCGCGCCCGTCTGGGCTTTCCCAAAGGAGGCTCTTCCAAACCGGAGGAAGTTTACCAGGAGAAAGCAGTGGAGAACACCTCGAATTAGCATCCCTCTTGGCATCTTCATTCAGTGCCAAGAAAGCATGCCAACCTTCACGCGCAAGGAACAAGGGTGGAGCAGTGTACGAGAGGTCTGTAAACTGGCGCAAACAAAACGACATGTCTCCATCTGTCGGTAGGCACCTCAGGCATGAAGTCTCCCTGCGCGGGACCTGAAACGCACAAAGACTCGATGCCGGAAGCCATCAAAGCCAGCCTGCGACAGCAACCTGAAGCGACAGAACGTGATCTCTTGAGGAGATGCCAGCGTGGGAATCGCCCAATCGTTCGAAGAACGCCTCGAGCGGTTTGTCGAAGGCTTTTTTGCGCGCACTTTTCGGTCTGGTTTGCAACCAGTAGAACTCGGAAAAAAGCTCATAAGAGAGATGGACCGCGGGAAGACACTCACACAGAATGGAGTCATTATTGCCAATCATTATTCTGTGACTCTCTCCCCGGATGATCTGCAACGCTTCGCCCATTTCAGCGATTCGCTTCGCAATGAGTTGATCCTGGGAATGACTGATCACGCGCAACATGAAGGGTGGCGAGTACTCGGAAATATCACCATCGAATTCCATGAGGACCCGGATTTACGAATAGGCCGTTACATCATCGAAAGTCGTATTATTGAAGGTCCTACTTCTCATCCTGCCGGCACGAGTGGAAGAACACCCGCGACTGCGCCTCCAGTGTCCCCAAGTCAATCTGTATCCTCGCCTATGCCACCAGTAGGACTACCAGCAGCCATGCCCAGTCCCGCTGGACCTTCCGTCCCGCCCGTGCCGAGCAGCACTTCCAATCCCCGTCTCGTCAAAGAAGACGGGATTTCTTTTCCCATGAAAGGAGGCCGCGTCATCGTCGGTCGCCTTCCCGAGTGTCATGTTCAATTCGACGATTCCAATGTCTCGCGACAACACGCAGAGATCCTCTTCAAAAACGGCATCGCCACTGTCCAAGATCTAGGCTCAACGAACGGTACATACGTCAACGGGAGCAAAATCCCAGGAAAAACCACTCTCAGGGAAAACGATCGCATCAGTGTCGGTCGCCATTCCCTTGTTTACCGAGCCTGATGTGTCAACTCTTACGCTCACACTCGCAAAATTCAGTTTTCTCGCCCTCCTCTACTTGTTTGTGCTTATGACTCTGCGAGTAATCATTCGAGAATTACGCGAGTCAGCAGAGCCGGCCGGGGCCTCACCGGACCGCGACCTCAAGCAAATACTCCAGCTTCTTGTCTTGGAGCCAAAAACGCAAAACGATTATCGGATACCTTTGGCACATAATATGACATTTGGAAGAGCTGACTCATGCGACATCAAACTCGACGATCAATGGATGAGTTCATATCATGCATGCGTCACTGCTCGTGGCGACGATTTCTTTATTGAAGACGCCGGCTCAACAAATGGGACATATGTTAACCGTCAACGTATCCACACACCCACGCGTATCAGACGAGGAGACACGATCCAGGTCGGACGCACGGTCATGGAGGTCGTCAAGTGAAAGTGCGCTACGGGGCTGACACCAACGTCGGTCTCGTCCGTTCACACAACGAAGATTCTTGGATAGCTCAAGGTCCAGTTTTCGCAGTTGCGGATGGTATGGGAGGCCATCAAGCAGGAGAAATCGCGTCAACTTTGGCAGTACAAGAATTTGCTCATGCTGCCCGTGATCTCGACAAAGTCGATTCTCTTCGAAGTCCTGAACAGTGGCTTATTGCCACTATCCAAAAAGCCAACACAGCCATCCATCTGCGGGGAGCCGAACAAGGCGGGCTTCTCCGTATGGGTACCACACTCACCGCTGCCCTCGTCTTGTCAGACAAGATCTGTATCGGCCATGTAGGAGATTCCCGCGCGTACCTGTTCAACTCAAACACACTAAAACAGGTTACTTCCGATCATTCGCTTGTCGCAGAATGGGTCAGAGAAGGCCGTATTACCCCTGAAGAAGCAGCGATACACCCGCGTCGGTCTGTGATCACGCGAGCGCTCGGTATCGACCCTCAGGTCGAAATTGATACCTATACAGTTCCCGTGCAAAACAACGACCGGCTTCTTCTCTGTTCAGATGGCCTTACCGGATTAGTGAGCGATCTCGCTATTGCCGAAGTCCTCCTCAACACAGAAGACCCACACAAAGCCGTAAAAGACCTGATCGATAGGGCGAACGAAGCAGGCGGTGATGACAACATCACTGTGCTCCTCCTCAATGTGACCAGCAACTCTGCCGAAAAAGACGAGACAAAGAATACTGCTGCTTCCAAGAAAGTGGTCTCCGAGGAGACCACCAAGAAAATTCTCTCTCGAGAGACGATGCAAGCATCTCTGTCTGGGGAAATACCCATTCCTGGAGAATCTTCCGCCAAAGAGCAGAAGAAAGGCTTACCTCAAGTCGGCGTGAAGAAGCCTGAAATGTACACTGCAAACACCGGGGTCTCTGCGCCACCTCGCCCAGAGCAACAAGCCGAAATCACCATGGTTCTCCGACCATCTTCTCATTCTTCCCCCAAAGCCCCCCCAGCAGAACCTGTCCCTGCAATATTGTCTTCTGCGGAAGAAAAACCGTCTCAGCGCACCTCAAATACTCGCATCGCGATTTTCTTGGTTTTGTTCCTTGTGACCGCCGGTTCGCTTTGGACAATGATGAGAGGGTCGAACGACACAGAAGACACTGCCGGCTCTTCCTACTATGTTGGTGTCGCGCAGGGAATGGTCGCGATTTTCGAGGGCACACCTGATGATCCCGGCAAAAAAGACCCGACAATCAGCTCTGTTCCAGTCAACCTTCTTGAAACCCGGCAACGTCGCGATGTCGAAAAGGGCTTCGAGGTGGACAGCCTTGCCGAAGCAAATCAATACATTGACAGTATCGAGACAAAGACATCTGGGTTCAACACCTCCGAAGAAGAGTCTTTTACTCCGCAACCTGAGCCAAGCGGAAAAACGATTTCCCCAGACCCGGAACTCCCAGTTTTCCCACAAAATTCCTCATATTCTTCCGATTCCGACAAGAAAAAAGAGGAGTGATGTTTCGCCCACGCCGCGCCGAAGCGAAACTCCTCTTCTTTGCGCTGCTCATCAGCGTCGGTTGCCATCTTCTTGTGCAGTTTGCCGATAGCGACACCTTGCCCGCGGACACGGGCACCCTGGCAATGTGGATGACGGGGCTCTATCTCTCGGCCCACCTCACGGTACGACGGCTTGCTCCAAATGCGAGTCCATTACTGCTTCCCATAGCCGGCGTTCTCACAGGAATCGGCTACGCGATGGTGTCACGGCTCGATGGGACAAATGATCGGATAGAAGGAGTTTCTGTCGCGCAGGGAATGTGGATTGTTCTAGGAATCGGGGCCTTTATTGCGACCCTGTTTTTCCTGCGCGACTACCGGATACTGGATCGGTATCGTTATATCACTGGACTCGCCGGCATTACCCTCTTACTTCTCCCGATAGTCCCTTTTCTCGGTCGCACCGTGAACGGTGCCCGGCTCTGGACGCGCATCGGTCCGCTGCAATTTCAACCTGGAGAAGGCGCAAAAATTCTTCTCGTCGTGTTTTTCGCGTCTTTTCTCATGGAAAGACGAGAGCTTCTCGCGGTGAATACAGGAAAAATCGGCCCTATCCACATTCCTGACTTCAAGCATCTCGGTCCCATTCTCGCAGTTTGGGGACTCAGCCTGGGGATCATGCTCTTCGAAAAAGACCTCGGATCAAGCCTGCTTATTTTTTCGATCTTCCTGTCCATGCTCTACATCGCCACTTCTCGCACAGCCTTTGTCACTGGCGGACTTGCGCTCTTTAGCGTTGGGGCACTTGCCGCGTACCAAACTTTCAATCACGTACAAATACGCATCAAAGGGTGGCTTGATCCTCTTAACCCCGACACCGTAGAAAATGAGACATACCAACTCGCCCAGTCTCTCTTTGCCTTTGCAAGCGGAGGAATCGATGGAAGTGGGCCAGGGCAGGGAAGCCCATGGCGCATACCCTTCGCAGAGACCGACTTCATTTTCGCTTCCATAGGAGAAGAACTCGGCCTGCTCGGATCCATCGCTCTTATTCTTTTGTACTTGGTCCTCGTGACCACCGGTTTCCGCACTGCATTGCGATGTTCTGATACATTTGGAAAGCTGCTGGCAGCAGGCCTTAGTGTCGCGCTCGCAATCCAAACTTTCGTGATCGTGGGAGGCGTCACCAGGCTCATCCCTCTCACAGGTATCACCCTTCCTTTTGTATCCTATGGGGGATCCTCGATTGTCTCAAACTTTGTCATTCTGGCAATCCTGGTTGTTGTGAGTGACCAGCAAATAAGCGGCCCCCGCGGACACACCAGCTTCTTCCGCAGAAAAGCCCTGGAAATCGGGGAAAAGATCCCTGATCCCCTGCCTGATCCTGTTGGAGGCAGCACATGAATCGTCAGATCCGAAAAACTGGCATCTTCATTTCTGCGCTCTTTGTTGCCTTGATTTTAAATCTGAGCTGGCTCCAAGTGATTGACGCCGAGGATTTGTGGCATAACCAAGCAAACGAGACACGTCGCATCGAAAAAGAATACAGCGACCACCGCGGGGCTATCCTGTCGTCCGACGGTGTCGTACTTGCCGAGAGTATTCCCGCCTCTGGTACCTACGATTTCCTGCGCTCTTACCCGCTACAGCACCTTACTGCCCACATCGTAGGTTTCTACTCACTAGGACCTGGTGACGTGGGACTGGAAGCTACTTATAATGATGAGCTGCGCGGAAGTGATCAACAGCTCGATATGGCATCGATCATGGATCGCCTACGCGATGAGGTCAAAGGGAACGACATCACACTCACCCTTGACACTCGCGTCCAAAAAGCCGCGGAGACTGCGCTGGCGGGCCGCAAAGGATCGGTTGTCGCGCTCGACCCCTTGACGGGAAATATCCTTGCTGCCTATTCAAACCCGTCTTTTGACCCCAATACCCTTTCAATCCACGACCCTGAGCAAATTGCCAAGAACTGGGAAACCTTCAGAACCGACGCAGAAAACCCCATGCTGGCCCGGATGTTTAATGAGAGGTATCCCCCCGGTTCAACGTTCAAAATCGTGACCGCAGCAGCAGCACTTGACGCGGGAATCACTACTCCCACAGAAATGTTTCCTGTCCTTACCTCTATCAATCTTCCGCAAACCCACCAAACACTGAGCAATTACAGGGGAACTTCCTGCGGAGGATCGCTCGTTACCTCCTTTGCACGGTCATGTAATACTGTTTTTGCGTCCCTTGCTCTGAGAATGGGTCCGGAAGTTTTCCTTAACGGGGTAGAAAAATTTGGATTTAATGACAGACCACCCCTCTCATTGGTCACAGCAGAAAGTGTTGTACCCAGGAAAGATTACGAGCGTGTCCTTCCCGAACTAGCGAAATCTGGCATCGGACAGCAAGATGTACAAGCTACCCCACTACAAATGGCGCTGGTGGCAGCAGCCGTCGCAAATAATGGCCAGATTCCCCAGCCTCAAATTCTCAAGAGTATCCGAGACCCTGACGGAAGACTGCTCAAAGAGACACGACCCGAAATTTGGCGTACAGCAATGTCACCCAGCACAGCTGACACGCTACGCATGATGATGCATGAGGTCGTCACAAGAGGCACAGGAAGGAGGGCGCAAATCAGTGGGGTCGAAGTAGCAGGAAAAACAGGAACTGCCGAGACAGGGACTGCCCCCTCTCACGCTTGGTTTGTAGGATTCGCACCGCTGGAGAATCCTGCCATTGCCATTGCCGTTATCGTGGAAAATGGGGGCTCAGGGGGCACCATCGCAGCGCCTGTAGCCCAGCAGGTTATGGCAAGCGCGTTGGGAAAGTAGACCTTGCGCATCATTTGCGCGCAGAAGGTAGAGGACCAGGTCCGTCCGGGTAAGTGCTGGACACCCCCCCGGGAAGACAACATAAAATTCAAGCGGACGACGGAGTGCAGAAGAGTATGTCGACAGTATTCGGTGACCGTTACAAAGTTGAACGGTCGGTGGCTCGTGGTGGGATGGCCGAGGTTTTCCTGGCTTCTGACACTCGCCTCGACCGTGCAGTCGCGCTCAAAGTCATGCACAAAGAGTTCGCGGGAAATTCCTCATTCATTCAACGCTTCCAACGCGAAGCGCGCGCTGCCGCAGGCCTGAATCATCCCAACATGGTACAGGTGTACGACTACGGGACAGAAAACGGCGCTCCTTACATCGTGATGGAGTTCGTCCGCGGAAAGACCATGCGGGATCTGCTCCGCACCCAGGGACGCCCTACTCCACAACGGGCTGCAGAGGTCATTGCAGACGTCGCAGGTGCCCTACAGTACGCTCATGAAAACGGAATCGTACACAGGGATGTGAAGCCCGCCAACATCATGATCGATAGCGAAGGAACGGTAAAAGTTACCGACTTCGGCATCGCGCAAGCATCGAAAAACGCAGACGAACAGCAGCTCACACAGGCTGGATCCGTCGTCGGCACAGCCGCCTACTTTTCTCCCGAGCAAGCACAAGGTCATTCGGCAGACGCCCGTTCTGACGTGTATGCCATGGGCTGTGTCCTGTTCGAGCTCGCCTGTGGCCGTCCTCCTTTCGACGGCGAGACTCCGTGGGCAATCGCATACAAACACGTGAACGAACCGGCCCCCCTACCCAGCAGGGTGGCCGCAGACGTCCCAAGTCCGCTCGAAGCAATCATCATCAAATCCATGTCGAAAAACGCGGCAGGACGCTACCAGAGCTCTGCAGAAATGCGGACCGACCTCCTGCGGTTCGTCAGAGGTGAAGCACCCCTCGCGAGCACGAACAACATGGTCACAACGGTCTTGACCTCTTCTGCAGCAACAGCAACGACAATATTGCAAAACGAAGGAATGGAAGAAACCGGGGCTTCCAGCACGGTCCTCACCGGGGCACCACCGGCATCTCCCCCCAACAGGGCCATGCCTGAGTACACACAGGGAAAGCAATTTCCTGCACCCCCACGGGAGAAAAAAACCCCTTGGCTCATGATAAGCATGATCACGGGTTTACTGCTTATCGCGCTTTTTGGTCTTTTTCTCATTCTGAACGCCATATCAGAAGACATTCCTCGTAGCGAGAGAGTTCCCACATCGATCGTGGGAATGAGCTACGAAGAGGCAAAAAGCGAACTCGAAAAACTCGATCTCAACTTGCGCTACAGACAAGAAGAACAAGAAGACCCTGATCCCGGTAACGCGGGAAAAGTCATGAAAACCGATCCAAAAGTCGGCGATTTTATTGAAAAAGATCAGGAAATTCTGCTCTATATCGGAAAAGAGAGCAACAAGATAGAAGTCCCTAACTTTATTGGCGAATCTTTCGAGGACGCGGAAGAAAAGCTGAAAAAGCTCGGCTTCAAGGTCAAGAAAAACATTGATACAGAAAACAAGGCCACAAAAAAAGAAGACGAAGATATCGTCCTGAAACAGGACCCGCCGGCAGGGCGAAAACTCCCAGAGGACAGTCTGGTCACCCTCTATGTACCCGAACCGCTCACCCGGGTGATAGTGCCCAATGTCATGGGAGAACCCGAAGAAGTGGCGCGGCGTTTTCTGGAAAGGGCAGGTTTCTCGGTACGTACGGCAAGCGCAAGCTCCTCCGAGGAAGTGAACACGGTCATAAGAATGGAACCGCCCGCAGACTCTGAGGCAGCAAAAGGATCAGAAATCCTTATCATTCTGGCCGTGCCGGACGAAAGAAACGTTCCGAATGTCGAGGGAAAAACCGAAGAAGAAGCGAAAACTCTCCTGAAAAACGCCGGCTTCTTGCCACAGGTCAATTATCTTGACGATGAGTGCGAAAATGAGGAAAAAGAAAACTGCCGGGTAAACAAGCAAGACCCAGATGCTGACCAAAAAGCCCTGGCAGAGACAACGGTTCTCATCGAAGTCGGAAAAATCGAGACCCCTCGCCCGAAGTTCTTGCCTGCTGCCCCTCTATGACAGGACCGAACACGAAATCACACGCGAGACATCGCGTGTCCTCGTGAAGACCAGGGCAGAGACCCCGGGAGTCGGTCCCTTGCCCAGATGGGTCTCTCGCGTTTCCCACGCCCTCTCAAGACCACAAAAAAGGACGAGACTGCCGTCACACAAGACCAGCGAGGTAGGTCCGTAGCATGGTCATGCCCTCTCGCGTGAGGATCGACTCGGGATGAAACTGCACCCCTTCCACCGCATGGTCACGATGACGCAGGGCCATAATGATCTCGTCTTTTGTCTCGGCGGTGACCTTCAAGCAGGCAGGAAGACTTGCGCGTTCGACAACCAGGCTGTGGTAGCGAGTCGCTTCAAAAGGAATCGGCACGTCGGCGAGTATTCCCTCGCACTTGTGGAAAATCTGAGAAGTCTTGCCATGCACAACTTCTGGAGCCCGAATAACCTTTCCCCCAAATGAAGCCGCAATGCACTGGTGGCCAAGACAGACACCCAGAATAGGGATCCGACCGGCAAAATGGGCGATTGCAGCTGTGGAAATCCCTGCCTCCATCGGCGTACATGGCCCAGGAGAAATAAGCAGGCCATCAGGAGCGTGCGCGTCGAGACTGGGCAGATCTACCTGGTCGTTACGCACCACAAGCAGTTCGGCACCCAATTCTCCCAGTTCTTGAACAAGGTTGTATGTAAATGAATCGTAGTTGTCAATGATGAATACCCGAGGCATTCCGGGAGTCTAGACAGAGATCCCCCCACACGGCCTCACAAAAACCGCGCCCAACACAAATCAGGGCAGTCAAAAAATACACAGTCACCATGTGAAAATACTGGTCACGCCATCCTCGAGCGCTTTCCCTTCAGCACCTTTCAGCACTCTTCAGCAGAATCAGCAGCTTTCGCTTTTCTGGAATGACACGTGCACGCTCTCTCCCACAAACGTGAAAAATCTCCGGCAGAGATCTTCTGCAACGTTCACGTCGCCGTTTTCTCTCCCAGCAGCTCGCCTGGCAGTGCACCGGAAAAACCCTGCGAAGACGAGGCATCCCCAAGAAGTTCGTGAAGTGTTGCGCTATCGAGCGCTGCCAGCGGCCCATCCACCAAATCAGCAAAAATGATGTAACGCTGTCGGGCAGAAAATTCGGGGTGACAGGTCGTCAGGGTAAGCTGTCCTTGGGCTGTCGGTTCTGCGACCCACACATCTTCTGGGGCAACTATTCTAGCTTCTCGGACACGATAGAGGGTTTCTCCCATGAGACTCTCCACAAAAATCTCATCACCCGACTGAAGCTCATCAAGCCGATTGAATTCTGCGCCGTAGGTCGTGCGATGCCCCGATATCACCGCATTGCCGGGAAGTCCCGGCAGCACTGTGCCCTCCAACAGACCAGGGCCTTTCCGTAGAGCTGCACGCGAAGTACCTGCTACGACAATCGCGTCGACTTCCAGCCTGGGAATGCGAAGACGGGCAACAGGCCCCCCGCTCTTCTCTGCCGTTGTTCTCTCCACTCGCAACTGCTCGACAAGGCCAGAGAGAACGGCTTGTTCCTGCGTTTTCCGGAAGGTGAGGGCAGCATCGGTCGTTGATTTGACGAGCGCCTCATTTTCCTGTTGGGCAGCAAAGGTATCACGCAGCGTGTTTTGTACGCGCCAAGTGTAAACACGGGTCCCCCACAGGTTGTACAACACAGAGAGCAGCAGAACGGCTCCGAGGAGACACCCGAGACGTCCGGCCCAGAGAAGAATTCGCCATTTTGTCGACGTGGAAGACAACGTTTCGGAGTCACGTGTGTCTCTCTTCTCATACTCCCCGGGAAACATGGCCGGAGTTTCCCCATCAGAGGCCTCTCCGACCCCCCTCTCTCCCTTAGTTTTTCCTTGTACCTGTCGACTCATGTCCACTTCCCAGAACGCGTTGCCTTTTGCTCTACGTTTTCCTTCCGCAGCTTTCGCATTTTTCCACCACGTCTGACAAGGATCTTCTGGCAGCTTTCGCTCGGTCCCTACATATTTCATTGATATTTTGCCCAGGTAAAAAAACAGGAACAGCAGACCTATACCTTCTCATTTGCCAGGCAACATCTCGAAAGACCACAAGAGGATTCCAAAAAAAAAGGTATGATTGCGCTCGTGCCACCGCCAAAAACCAAGAAAAGTCGTTACACTCCCCCGAAAGGAAAAGCCCTGGCTCCTTCGAGCCCAAAATGGTTCACTTGGATAACTATTTTCCTTCTGGTCATCGGGGTATTCACGATCGTCCTAAACTATTTAGGCTTCTTGCCGGGCACGACCGAAGGCCCGAACAGCACCAACTTCGGAGCAGGTATCGCGCTTACCTTCATGGGTTTTCTGCTCCTCACACGCCTCCGTTAAGCAGCCATCCCGGTATAAATATACGAGTATCAGCAATTCATCGATCCGCGCGTGTGCGTGGACAGAAGTTGTCCACAGCCTCGAGGCTGTGGACAACTTCTGTCCACAGCAAGAGGAAAAGCCAGGCACTGTCTCTGATCAGGCAAGAAACAGCAGCCCCTGAAAGTGGAAAAGCGCAGCAGGCAAGACAGTCGCGAAAAAGAAAATAGGTGAATAAGCAGGGAAAACCCTATTGACGGCGACTGCCGGACACAAAACAGACCTCTCCCTTGTCACGAGGAAGAAGCTTTCTTCACATAGATGCAGGACCTTGTGTTTCCTGCCATGACCTAAAAAAGTTTTCCACAGGCGCGACTCCAGCCTGTGGAAAACTTTTTGCTATTTAGGGAAATTCTGCCTCTACCACCATCGACATCTCTTCTCGACAGTGCCTTGGTGGAACGAAGTCTTCATCAAAAGAATCGGCAGCCAATCGTGTCAACCGTATCTCTGTGGCGCAGACCACACAACGGTAACGGACGTTGAATTCCTCTATATCAGTGACTTCCAGCTCATCGAGAGGAGTGCCATCAGACACAGCTGCCCCCAGCATACGCAAAACCCACAATCCAACGGCGAGGATACTGGCGACAAGCAGCAGGGCGAGGAGATAGAGGATGAGAGGATTCTCACCAAGCCATTTCACGAGCAAAGCTTACGCGCTGGAGTGAAAAAAAAGAAACGGGCTTGCTCTACAGAAACAACGGAACGGAAAAAGCCTGAAAATTCTGGCAAGTCAAGAAAACGCAGAGTGGGGAGAAGCTGAAAAACGGAAACTGGACACCGGCAAGCCGGTGTCCAGGAAGAGAAGAAAAACGACTCAGTCGAGACGCTCGATAATGGTGGCATTCGCCATACCGCCACCCTCACACATCGTCTGCAGGCCGTAACGACCTCCAGTACGCTCAAGTTCGTTCAGGAGTGTCGTCATGAGACGGGCTCCAGAACACCCCAGGGGGTGACCAATGGCGATGGCTCCGCCGTTGACGTTTGTCTTTTCCAGGTCGGCATTATGCTCTTTTGCCCAAGCAAGCACAACAGGAGCGAATGCCTCGTTAACCTCGAAAATATCGATGTCGTCAATACTGAGGCCAGAACGTTCCAGCGCACTTGTTGTCGCAGGAATCGGACCGGAAAGCATAATCACCGGGTCCACGCCCGCCAGAGCAAAAGTGTGGAAACGGGCACGAGGCCTGAGACCCAGCTCTTCGGCCTTGCTGCGCTCCATGATCAACACGGCAGAGGAGCCGTCGGTAATCTGGGAGGAGTTCGCCGCAGTAATCAAGCCCTTCGGGTCGAAAGCAGGCAACAAAGTCGCCAGTTTTTCCATGTTGGAATTCGGGCGGATGCCCTCGTCCCGGCTCATCATTTCGCCAGTCGGCTTGCCGTCTGAGCTCCTGATTTCAATTGGCACGATTTCATTCTCGAAACGGCCTTCTTGCGTCGCCAGGTCAGCCCGCAAGTGAGAGTTCACAGAGAGCTGGTCACAGGCTTCCCGGGTGATACCGTACTTCTCTGCAATAATCTCGGCAGAGATCCCCTGCGAAACGAGGCCACCTCGTCCGTAGAGGTTTTTTCCTGCGTAGATGCCCACCATGGAGCCCATTGGCGCGCCAAAGCCCCCCATCATGGAAGCACCCATTGGCACACGGCTCATCACTTCAACACCAGCCGCGACAACCACGTCATATGCCCCGGCAATGACGCCTTGGGCAGCAAAGTGTGCCGACTGCTGCGAAGAGCCACACTGCCTGTCCACAGACGTGGCAGGCACAGTGTCAGGGTAACCGGCGACAAGAGAAGCAGCACGGCCAATATTGCCGCCCTGCTCGCCCACCTGCATCACGCAACCCATGATCACGTCATCCACGATCGCCGGGTCGATGCCTGTCCGCTGCACAAGGGCTTTCAGCGGCTCCGCGGCAAGGTCTACTGCATGCCATCCAGAGAGCTGCCCCACTTCTTTCTTCCCACGACCGAGCGGCGTCCGCACGGCGTCCACAATTACTGCTTCTCGCATCTCGCCTCCTTGTATACGGTCGGCCGGGTGCACCCTAATCTCATGACACGCCTGCCTCACACCGTCTTGTCGAGAGAGTCTCGGCAGAAACGGCACAGACCGAAAGGACACGCTCTACAAAAAATACGTGCCGGCAGACAGAAGGCGACTTCCCGAACCCCCTCGCCGACCCAGACAAACCAGGTCGATCCGCACTCGAGATTACTCTGCCCAGATCATGACACACGAAGAAAGTGGCTTTCTCTCAAGAAGCACACCCTCATCTTTGTGGCGACTTCCTGGCAATCCCGCAACCCAGCCTCTGCGTTTTTTCTCTCAAGCTTCCCTCTTGTTGCTCCGACGACCGACACGACATGGTCTCGAACACACGCCCTCCTCATTGGCCCCCCCAAGACGGCCCAAAATTTACGGCAAAAGTGCAAAATGGCATTCACGCAGGGAGAGACGTGTGCCGTATGCACTCCGATGCCTTATCTGCCCTTGGTATCGGCATATGGTCGCCTGTCTGCCTTCACAACGCCGGGAAGAACAGTGCTTCCCTCACGGGCAAACTGGCCTGGGAAGAAGCGCGAGATACCGTCATCATCGACTCCTTAACTGCAGAGGATCTCGGGGTGACTCCGGGAGACAAAATTACAGTTCTTCCCGTGCCTCGCTCTCCAGCGAAGGCCGTATGGTTGGCTCCGGTGTCGACTGACCGTTTACCTGTCGAAGGATTACGCGCAGCACTCCTTGGGAAACCCGTTGTGAGCGGAGCACGAGAATCTCTCCTTCCACAGGATTACACACGAACCTTCTCAAAAGAAGACTCTGCCGGGATTGCAAGCCTGCGTCAACATCTTGGCCCAACCTGGCAATCTGTCACGGTCAAAGTTGTCCGCACGGTTCCTTCCGGGGTCGTGATTATTGCTGCCGAAACAGAAGTCAATTTTACCGAAGGCTGTGTCGTCCCCTCACAAACTTCATTTGTCAATGGATTTGCACCGGCTTTCAACCCGGCGGGAAAAGAACACGAAGCCGCTGGTATGGAAGTGCAGTTCGCAGAGGTCAAAGAAGTCTTGGAGCTGCCTTTTCTGCACGCCGACCTCTTGCACCGCCTTGGCGTGAAAGCCCCACACGGGATGCTCTTACAAGGCCCCCCAGGCTCGGGAAAAAGTTCCCTTGTGCAAATGGTGTGCGCACTCATGCACGCGCCTTTGGTGCAGCTGGATGGGGTAGACCTGGTTTTGTGCAGTGCATCTGCTGCGGCAGATGCACTCACGGATGCTTTCGCCCTTGACCAGCACAACAAACCTCCACATGTTGTCCTCATCAAAAACGTAGATCGGATCGCCCCCACAGACAATGAGGCACAAGGAGCAGCGGTCGGCGCACGTTTCCTCTCCCTGCTCGACCAAGCAAAAGAAAAAAACGGCGTCTTTGTGGTGGCCACGACAGCGCACCCCGGGCAGTGCGCGTCCGCGCTCTTCGAGGCTGGACGCATCGACCGACGCATCGACATTCCGCTACCTGACCGTGCGGCGCGAGAAAAAATGCTTGCCGTGCACACCAGGCCTCTCCCTCTCGCAGAAGATGTTTCCCTGAGCGAGATTGCAACGCGGACTCCTGGCTTTGTCGGGGCAGATCTCGCAAAACTTTGCCGGCAAGCGGCCATGTCTGCAGCGGCCCGTTTAAAAAACACGACGGAACACGATCGGATCATTCCACTTGTCGAAACCACCGACTTTGGCACGGCCCTCGAACGAGTACAGCCTTCGGCCCTTGGGTCTGAGCAGCTCGACACCGGCAACGTCACCTGGGCCGATGTGGGAAACGCACAAGAGGTAAAACAACAACTCACGGAAACAATCCTATGGCCGATTCGTTTTCCCGACACTTTCCAGCGCCTCGGGATCGACCCTCCGGGAGGGATTCTTCTCTACGGTGCTCCAGGGTGTGGAAAAACCCTGCTTGTGCAAGCGCTCGCCAATGAAGCCGAAGCAAACCTGGTCTCCGTGAAAGGGGCCGAGCTCCTCTCAAAATGGGTCGGAGAATCAGAAGCCGGCGTGCGAGATATCTTCCGGCGAGCCAGAAGTGCAGCCCCCGCGATTCTCTTCTTTGACGAAATTGACGCGCTTGCCCCGCAGCGGGAAGGGGCCTCGGATGCAGGAATCACCAACCGGGTTGTCGCCCAAATGCTCACAGAAATCAACGGGATCGAACCCTTGCGGGGAGTTGCCGTGATCGGAGCAACAAACCGGCCTGACCTCGTTGATGCAGCGCTCCTCCGGCCTGGTCGCTTGGAACGTCATGTCTTTGTCGACATGCCAGGAACAGAAGCGCGAGAACAGGTCCTGGTTGCTGCCTGTCGGAAAATGCCCCTCGATCACACTCTGGATTTTGCGGCGCTCTCCAGAAAAACTCCCGGCTTCTCTGCCGCAGACTTGGCCGCCCTCGCCCGGGAAGCCGGGTATGCCGCGATGCGGCGCGACCCTGCAGCAGCCCGCGTCACGACAGACGATTTTGCCACGGCACTCGGCAAAACGACCCCCAGCGTGACATCAGCCACACTTGCCTGCTTGCGGGGATTCGCAAAGCGAGCAGAAAACAAGCCCGTCTCTTTGTAACGGGCATGTTTTCTCAACACACCTGTGTCGTTCTGGGTAACTTCCACACGCGATGACGCACGAATCAAAACAAACTCGATGGAGTGCCCACTGACACCGATTGTGCCACCGCCAGAATCATGATTCCCGCCACCAAAAAAGAAACAGCAAGACGTACTTCTGTCCTGTCCTGCACGTCGTACACAAACCCCAAGATCAGGCCTGCGACAAGCCCGCCCACGTGTCCTTGCCAAGAAATATTTGGCACAGCAAAAGTGATAAAGAGGTTCAGGCCCAACAGGAGGAGAAGGCTGCGAAACTGGGCACTCCATATGGGCGTATCCCGGCGCCGGTAGGCGACCGCAAACATCGCTCCGAACAATCCGAAAACACCACCGGATGCGCCGATTGTTGCGGTCCGAAAATCGTCGAATGAACCCCACTGAACTGCCCAGTACACTACAAGAACACTGCCTGCAAGCCCTGCAAGAAAATACAAGACAGCGTACCATACCTGCCCGAAATGCTGCTCCAATGCACTACCGAACAGATACAGTGCGTACATATTAAAAAGAATGTGGAAGAAATCGAGATGAAGAAACATCGCTGTGACTAGACGGTAGTATTCCTTCTTCAAAGTCACGAGTGCAGGGAAGAGCGCTCCGTCAAGAAAGAGATCCTGCTCAAGTTCTGGCGACAATATCCTTAGCAGGAAAATCAGAAGATTAATGCCAATGAAGGTTTTCGTGACGATCGCGTTTGCACCGACAGCACGCTGACTGCTTCCTCTCTCCCAACGCGGCGAAATCGAGGGAGATTCTCCGTACCCTTCGCGTACACAAACAGGGCATTGGTATCCCACAGAAGCACTAATCATACAATCAGGACAAATAGGAAGCTCGCAGCGAGCACACTTCACACCGGCTTCCACGTGTGGATGTCGGTAACAGCGAGGGAATTCCTCGTTCAGTGCATCGAGTTTGTCGGTCATTTCATCGTCTTTCACAAAAGTCAGCACCGGCAGCTTTGCGCTGGATCGGGCATTCGACCCTGCAACAGGCTCTACCTTCCCATTGCAACTGCCCAAAAGCTCGTGACTGGCCAGACAGTCACAACAAAATCTCAGGAAATCCTCCACGGTTTCTCGTACAAGAGAAGGAACCCTGCCACCAAGCAAAAACTTCGGAAATCACAACAAAGTGTCCTCAAGCATTCGCCCTATCCACGGCTTTTTCCCAGCCTGCCCAGAGAAAACATGCGAGTAGCCATCCTCATAAAAAGGCTCCCAGACCTTTGCCGGATACATGGAAAAATTTTCTCGAAATAGGCAGACAGTATCTCAGAAAAAAGCGTGTTTTCCAGCCCATTCTTCACAATCAGTCCGGATAGTTCATATCCATTTTTCGAAAGAGAAAAGGTACTCGCACTCATTCTATTGGCCTTTACCGGCAGGAGAATCGAGAGGACACAAGTACAGGATCAGAACTACAGGAAGGGAATCGCGTACTGTTCGACGAAAATCCATCGCCGTGACAACGCGTGAACCAAAAATGTGGTGCTGGAAAGGAGAACAATGCCTTTCTCCATGAGGGCGGGAACTACAGTCGACTGTCTACAGGAAAACCCGCGAGCACTCCCGCAATCATCTCGACATGCACCCGCTGAAACAGATTTAGTACGGGTTTTTATTATAGGACACCAACGAAGTGTCGCAGAAGCCTACGCTCACCGGCTCCAAGCCGAAGAGGGGTTCCTGTTCCTCGGCGCTTCGGACAATGCTGAAACAATCCCACAGATCTTGCAGAACCTCCGCCCTGATGTGTGTGCCATAGACTTACTCTTAGGAGAGCGATCGGCTTCAATTCGCGCGCTACGCGCTATCCAAAACGCGAACCCGGAAACAAAGCGGCTTCTCATCATCGATGGAATCCGCCACTCGACTGCGCTACTTGCTGAAGCCCTACAGGAAAAACCTCAGGGTATTTTCGTCACGAACGAAGGACTCGAAGAGCTCGTGCGCTGCATCTGGTCTCTCTCAAAAGGAAAGAAACACTTCTCGTCCCTTCTTCCACCACTCGAAAACACGGCTGAAGCGATCACTTCCCTCTTCTCGCCAGGAGAGTTCCGTGTCGCTTGCGCCCTTGCCCGTCACGGCAACAAATCAGACGTTGCAGCAAGCACTTTTTACAGCGTGGAGACAGTAAATACTTACATCCGCCGCATACGTAAACGAGTAGCCGACTTTGAAGACAAAAGCACTCTCCGTCTGCCCGGTTTTGTTGCCTGGGCAAGAGAGCACGGTTTCCATCTCGTTGATCGAGAAACTTCGCTATAGAAACGCTGCATCATCTCTTCCACCCGCCCGGCGACACAGAGAGCAAACCAAATCTCTGTCATCCGGGCGGGTCTACGCGGAAAAAACGACCGTGCAGTACAACCCAGAGACAGAAGTAGTTTTCACGACTGCTCCGGCAATATCCGCGTTCCCACCGAACACAAAAGAGAAAAACCCACTTCCCGGACAACAGGTTCTCTCTCCTGTCTCATCTCTCTTGTGCACTGCCAACCCAAAGTCCCTCATGGGCAAATACCGTCTTTTGCAGGGTTTCCTTTAGAGTTAAGCTTGAGTATTCAAGAATAACTGATCAAGTTTGATCACGCCTCTTTGACACTTCTCCTTCCATCACGCTGCCATGTCCATTCCCCCTTGGCGCCCCCCTGGAACAAAACGACAGACCTCCTCACACAACCCCATATGACTCAGGCCGAAAGCGGAAAGCGTTCTTTTTAAGCGTCTTCTTCGTTCGGTGTGTGTCTGGTTTCTGGGTGGTCACTTTCAGTAAGTGACTTTTCGCAACGTTCCAGAAGCGAGCGTAGAAATTATGTGAGTAATGTCTGCTTAGAAATGAGCACTCCAGAGAAGTTCGGTCAGTCGGAAATAAGTTCGTGAAGAAGTACCAGTAAATTGCAGATGAACTACATGCCGGCATTTTGACTGAGACTTATCCTCCTGGATCTCGACTTCCCGGCGAAAATAACCTCATACGGACGTATCAGGTTGCTCGAGAGACAGCACGAAAGGCCCTTCAGATTCTTCAAGATGAAGGATTAACTGTCACGCGCAAGGGAGTTGGCGTTTTTGTCAGAGATTTCACCCCTATTCGACAGAACGCCACTCGTCGCCTTTCAACCGACAATTGGGGACATGGTCGCTCTGTCTGGAAAACAGACACCAAAAATAGCGCTCTCCAAGTCGATCAGATTTCTGCGTATGAAAGCACTGCTCCTGATTACATCGCTGCCGCTCCTGCTCTCACTCCTTCTGCTCAAATATGGATCCGCGATCGCCGTTATGTCGTCGATAACAAACCTGTCCTGCACGCCATTTCTTCTCTCCCAGCAGAGCTGGTAGCCAATACCACCATCACCGAAGATCATCCGGGACCTGGAGTGATTTACGCACGCCTTCAAGATCTGGGGCATGAAGCTGCCTACTTTCGAGAAGAGATTCGAGCGCGCATGCCGCTCCCAGAAGAAACAGAGATCCTTCATCTGTCCCCAGGTACTCTCGTCATCACAATTGCCCGCACAGCGTATACCGTCAATAACACACCTGTTGAAGTTAACCAAATGACTCTTGACGCTGGGGCATACATCCTCCAATACGATTTCCCCGCCTCATTATTCAACTCAAAAAGCAGAGCGAGCATCTCTGAAGATGCTCGACTTTTCGCCGGCCCACGATAAACAAAAGAAACCCCCCCAGACGGTTTGCACGCCATGACTGGGAGGGTTTGAATAACGCCCTTGAGAAGAGTTATGCGCATTCACGATACCATGCTCCAACTAAAACTCATCGGTTCCTGCGACTTGTCCTATGGGAAAAAGATGTCGGCTAGCAGCGCAGATGGTTTCGAGTGCGTGGACTGGGGTATCTTCGACAGAATAACTAGTACGGAGAATTTCTACAACCCATTCGTCAGGGTCAAGTTCGAGGGTTTGGCGTTCGAATGCGGTGGGGCGGCGTGCGGTGAGGTGTTCACCGGCATGGCCGAAGCGATAACCGAGAGCTTCGAGTGCTGCTTGGAGGGAGGGGCGGACGAATTCGGGTTCGGCGATACGGGTTTCTCCGAACAGGTTCGCGCGAAAAAAGCTGGTAGCAATGCGGACAGGAATACCGTTCGCGCTCATGAGTTTACGGCGGGCCACGATGTTTTCTCCTGGCTCAACACGGAGACAGGCAGCGATGTGTTCACTTGCTGGTTCTGTCCCGACGTAGAGCATGCGTCGATCTGGTGTGAGGCCCTGTTTTTCGGCTTCGACCAGGAACAGGGAAACAGAGCCGCGTACGGCTGGTGGCGTTGGTAACGCGCGCTGTACCAAAATTTTAGGATGTTTTTCGGCGGAAGGAGTGGGTGCGTGTGCAGAGGAGGTGACACCTTTGCGCATTTGCGAGACCCTGCCAGGTGTGACTCCAAGCCGCTTTGCGATCTCTTCTTGAATGATGCCACTTTCGTGCGCTTCTGCAATGGCATGGCGCCGAATTTTTGCGGCTTCAGTGACAAGGGATTGCTGTTCTGCCATCAAACGGCTCACGGTTTGAGCGCGGGTGATCGGGTCAGGAATAGCGGCTGTCTCTCGCAAAGTTTTGAGGTCCATTGATCTCCGACCAAAAATCTTTAGGCCCCCTATTGACACGAAGAGGACTTATCTTATGATGTCATCATCGAGTTTATCCCCCATAAAGAAAATGGGGAAAACAGAAAGAAGCTCTCACCCCTGTTACGAGCAAAAGTGAAAGCCATGGCTTCCGGCGCTGTTGACACAGCCCCGGAGCGTGGACATCACACCTGTAGAGGAGATACTTGTCGTGGACAAGCGTAGTATGCGACATATGACGCACTATGTCATGATGTCCATGTGAAAAGCATTTGACGCCACAAAGTGGTATGGACACTTTTCACATCAAATAAAAATTGCCCCCGGTGCAGGCGTCCAAACCATCTGGGGGGGCAAAGCAAGAACACTCACAAGAAATGCGGCAATCCTGCCGGCGCACAAAAAAAGCCCAGGGGTCATTGACGATTAGCCGGATGTCGCCTTTTCTGTCTTCGCAAACTTCCAGTCCAGGCGGTGTTTCTTCCCAGTCGAGAGCAGAAAGCGTTCTTTAGACGTTTTCCTCGCTGGGTGCATACACAGTTTCCAGGTGATCACTCTGGGTGTTAAGGGGAATCGTGGATAGGAATACGGTAGCGAAGGATGTGCTGATCCGCTCGCAGGATCATTTTGCAGTACTCAACTGGAACTTGGCCACAGTCAAGAGTGGTACGTGCGTAAATGACAACAGGGATACCGTCATCGAGTTTGAGAATCTGGCGTTCTTCAGGAGACGGCATACGTGCGTGGATCTCTTCAACAAATTCAGCAATAGAAATTCCCAGGCGTTCCAATGCAGCATTGGTTCCACCAGGGATCTTCGCAGAACGGGCCAGCTCTGTGCCTGCTCCGATACTACATGGATACCAAGAATCAGCTAGTTCGACGGGTTCCTGATCAGCAAACATAAGTCTTTGGCGAACGACAACTTCTATACCTTCCTCAAGATGAAGACGATTTGCCACCTCCAGAGGTGCTGGAACCGTAGCAACTTTACGCAGTTTTTGCGTGGCTTGAATGCCTTGTCCAGCCAGTTCGGATGACCACTTTCCATATTCGCCATGTTGATCACGGTTTGTATACGAAGCAGAAACGATCAGAATTGGTCGTCGTCGAGATACGAAAGTTCCTTTTCCATGCCGTGCTTCGACAAGTCCTTCAGCACGGAGAACATTGATTGCCTGACGAATGGTCCCACGCGACAGACTATATATCTCGACCAGCTGAGCTTCAGTCGGGATCGGGTCACCAGCCGAGTAATTACCTCGCTCGATTTGATCCCGAATTTGGTCAGCAATCTGTTGATAACGAGCTTTGGGCGGAATCAGAGTCATGTCTTCTCATCTAGTCCAATAGTCGACTCTCGTCCAATCAATTTCTCGCTTGACAGTACTCTCACTGTTTGCAATACTACTCGTATAGACGACAGTCGCATGTTCAACATGTGAGTGTCGTCCTATTTTTGTGTCTGTTGACGAAGATGTAAAAATTCGGGGATATCCGAGTATGACAGGTAGCCCGTTTTCTCTCGTTCACGATAAGCAAAAAAACCCCTCAGACGGTTTGCACACCACAGCCAGGAGGGTTTGATAACGCCCTTGGGAGGGGTTATGAGCGTTTGCGATACCACGTCTCCAGCGGGAAGAGAAAAGGAACGGAATCGTTCTCCCGGGAACTCGGGTCCTTTGAATTTCCCGGAGCCTTCTCATGTGAACTTCGCCGGCAAGTGCGGAATTGTAGGTCGCGAGTCAGATTCCTTCTGCATGAATTGGCGCGTGTTCTTGTGTCGGAGCCTTTTCATGCGAACTCTGTTGATTCCGGCAAGGTGAAATCATGTCGGATAGATACTCATGGGGTTTGCAGACATTGCGGCAAGACTGATTGCGAATCAACATTTTGTATTTTCCGGTGGGCATTGGACCTGTGGGATCTGAAGCCGGCAGCCTCAAAGCCTCCTCGTGTAAACTTCGCCGGTATCTGTGTCTGTTGTGGAAATCCGGGCTGCAAGTCGACCGAGTGCATTTCTCAGTGGAACACCTTGCACTGGATAATCTGCCCGGTCTGTGGTGGCGAAGGCAGCTTCCTCCACGAACAAACAAACCAGCTACTGACCTGCCCCGGTGACTGCATCTGGGGAGTTGCCAATGCCTGAGCATTCCCCTCTCTTCCTCCATGACCCGACGAGAGACCAACCACACCTTCCTCCCCATCCTATGGAGAACCCTCTTCTCGTGGACAGTCGCCACATGTACAAAATTTCCACAACACGCTCGACTACAAATCTGGTGAATGCATCGCACGGTGGAACCGCGTGGTTCTCTCTGGAGAACTTATCCCACCTGCAGAAAAAACCACTCCCACGCGAGCAGCCCTGATCAGGCAAAACGAGCTTCGGCACACAGCGACGAGCATCTTGGCAGATGCCGGCGTCCCGAACGAGAGGTTGACTGGCCTTCTGGGGTATCGAACCACGAAAATGGTGGAACTCCACTACCGGTTGTATCGATCAGGTCATTGCCGAGACGGTCAAGACTGCTGAACTCGTGACCAGGATGCTCAACATCAAACTGTGCAGGATGAGGGCTGATCTGCTTCTTCCTCACTGTACAGGGTCCCCATCAGGATCCCTTCGACTTCGATTTCTGTTGCAGTACTTTCTTGAGGTACATGAGGCGAAAAGCAGCGATATACAGAATCGCCTGGGGGTATGTGGGTCTCTGACCTGGGGGTTTGGGTGTGGGGCTACCTGGACTCGAACCAGGGACCTCATCCTTATCAGGGATGCGCTCTAACCGGCTGAGCTATAGCCCCTTACGCTTGAAGAATCGGGGAAAATGTAGCAGGCAGAGAAGAAGAGCACCAACGAATAGTCGTTTTTCGTCGGCTTTTCTCGACTCTCCTCACTTGATCTCCATACCAAAAATGGAGAATAAAACGAGGCTGAACAGGGAAGTTACGTGAATCCCAAAGAAAGGAAACAAACCCTAAGTCGCCCGGCGAATCACACGTTTTTGCGGGGGAACAGGGGCTACGGTCGAGGCCGACGAAGACTCGTCGTCTCCTGTTTTTTCTGCCTCAGAACTATTGCTCTGGGGAGGAAGGGGAGAAGTTGAAACTGTGTCCGGTTCTGTCCGATCAACATCCGGTTTTGGTTTCGGTTTCAAGGAAGGCGACCTACGCTCTGGCGTGAGTGGCCGAGTAGAGGAATTTGTTTGTGTAGAAACAGCTTGCGGATTTTTCTGGGGGCCAATTTTACTGGCACTGGGAATCTTTTTCGTTCTTTCCGAAGGCAAGTCTGAAACCCGGCCAGAATTTCCGTTTTTCTTGGGCAGTTCTTCGTGCAGGTCTCGGGAAACTGTCAGAGGTTCTGACTCGCTCGGAGATGAAGGCAGCTTTCCTGAATTTCCTGCTGTTTCTGAGCCGTTGGTAGTAGGAGTAGAGGAAACTGGTGTGGGCTTTTGCTTTGACGGGTTTATAGGGCGCGTTTCCTGCCCAGTCCCCACAGTATTTTTTACCCTATTACCAATTTCTCTCCCCAATGACGAGGCATCAGCAGTACTGTCCACTCCGCGTGAAGCCCGTTCCCGTTCCTTGGCAGTGAAGGGTATTTTTGTCGCTGTTCTTTCACCAGCAGGAAGAGACACACTAGCGTCCCGCTGTTGGGCAGCAACAAGCCGTTCTTCTCGAGGAGACAGCTTTTCTTCCTCGATAAAAGTAAGACCGCCCACAATATCAGAAATCAGGTTGTACAACACTGCAAGGAGTGTGGAGGTAAACGTCATTCCCACGATCATGACGAGTTCAAGCACAATAGCCGCTCGAAGTACATTCCCGCTTTCGAGTGAGAAATCACCTCCGGCCAATTCGCCGGCAAGTTCTTCTAGATTGTCCAGGGCACCAAAAGCCGAGAAAACGTTCCATAGCACGATTCCGGCCACAAGCCAGACAATTCCAATAACAAAGAAAAAGAGAAGCGACACCTTGAAAACCGACCAAACTTCCAAATGGCGGACAAGGCGTCGAGTCGTTCTGCTTGGAGAAGGCAACCGCCCACCTTTCGCTGTCGGTACGGAAGGATGATCCCCCCATCTTTTCGACCGTCTCCGACATGACCTTCAAAAAAGATTTGTCAGGCTGGAAAAGAGACCACCGGATATCGACACATGAAGACCCCGTATCGGATTCTACCCGAAACACAAGTCCCCGCAAAGACTTCCGAAGGAAACAGCCAGAGCAAAAACACCCTAGGCTGTCATCTCAGTCGGCAGACAGAGAGCGAATCCGTTATAAATGAGGAAATGAACGCTTCTCTGCAGGAATATGCGGTCGCGAGTTTCGGAAAATATCAGCTATGAGACGACAAGACTTGCTCTGTGTCCTCGCTGCTATTACCAGTGCAGGCGCGATCTTTCTTCCTTGGATATCTGGAGTCGAGGGATTTTTCCTTTCTGACACCGCAAGTCTAGGGCCTCTTGATATTCCGCTGCGCTTCCTTTGGACTGATGTCAGCAGTATGACATCAGCAAAAAGTGGCCACGAACCAGCCTTCGCCATCTTCATTTTTCTTCTCACAATTAGTATTTACGTAAGTAAACAATTCTCCCCACTCGCACGACGAGGTGTTCTTCTCGCGCTCGGTATTCTTTCTCTTTGTATCAGCGCAATCTTTACCCAACGTCTTTTGTCACTGGTCTCTGTCACAGAAGGGGCGGGAAGTTTACTGCGTCATACTGGTCCAGGCCTTTACCTGTTTGTTTTTTCCGGCCCTCTCACTGTGCTCGCAGGAATCACAACAAGGACACACAACGAGACCAACAAAGAGAACATAAACGCTTCCCAAACAGTCCACGAATATGGACATAGCCATATCCCACCAGCGGAACAGCGTATGCCCACAGCCTACGCCGAGACCACAGCCATCAACGCGCAGCTTCCTGCCATGCAGGTGCCCCCTCTTCTCCCTTCCGGGGAAGAGGTACCAGAGACTTCTGTTCTGCCTCTCGCATCTCACGCCACCCAACAAGACTTGTATCAAGACATATATGCAGAGGGCAGCTGGGGTCCATCTTCCCAATCTGCCTCTTCAGATCCCAAGGTCACGATCTCTCCCGAACCGCTTTCTTCCCCTCCACCCGCAACCACAGGCCCAGTGTCTGCCGTCACTGATTTTCTTTCTGTGCAAGCAGACCCGGAAACCTGGTCTTCGGCAGAAAGCCGGAAGAAAACAAACGAGGCGCCTGAAACCACAGTGCTGCACGAAAAAGACCAACACACAGGAGAAGAACACGACACTTGGGGTTCCAAAAAATCGACACCCGATTTTTATCCTGTCGTACCCTCGCCTGGAGAAGCAGTGACAGAACAGATTGTGTTTCCTGCCCGTCCTAGTACGTCACAACCGTGGCTCACCGAAAAAACTGCAACACAAGATGAAACGAGACTGTTCCCAAGGGGAGACATCATGGAGGAGAGACGTCAGGAGACGGAAATTTTCAAGATACAAACAGAAACAACCCCGCCGGTGAACCGGGAGGAAACCCGAGGGGAGATCCGAGAGGAAACCCCAGAAAAATAAGCAGCGTGGCGGTCAGTCGTCCTCGTTCTCGTCCTCGTAGGCCGCTGCCAGCGCCACTGCAGTAATTCTCTCTCCCTTGTTCAGGGTTGCCATTCGCACTCCCATCGCAGAACGGCTCTGCTTACTCACATCTCCGCACTCACACCGGATCATGACCCCAGAAGAATTGATAAGAGAGATCTGATCAGTGGGGTCCACAACGGGCGCTGCCACAAGCTCACCGCGCTCTGCGACAACCCGCATTGCAGTCACACCTTTGCCGCCTCTCCCCTGCACACGAAAATCCTGCACAGAAGTGCGCTTCCCATAGCCTCGGTCCGTAACACACAAAATATCAGCATCTGGTTTTGCGACACCCGCGTGAATGACGAAATCTTCTTCCGCAAGAGAGATACCCCGGACACCTCCCGCGGCGCGTCCCACCGAACGAACGTCGGTCTCTTTAAACCGGATGCCCATACCCTGTCTGGTCATCATCACGATACCGTCTTCACCAGAAGTAGTAAATACACATACCACTTCGTCATCAGAACGAAGACGAATCGCAATGATCCCGTCTGAACGAGTGACGTCGTAATCTTGAAACTTTGTTTTCTTTATAATCCCGTTGCGCGTCACCATCACGAGGTAGCGCGCGGTCTCATAGTCCCGCGTGTCGATAATCGCTTGTATTCGTTCTTGTCCGGCGACAGGGAGGAATTGTGCGAGAGCCTGCCCTTTTGCAGTACGGTCTTGTTGCGGAACATCATAGGCCTTGATACGGTAGACCTTGCCCTTGTTGGAGAAAAACAAGAGGTACGCGTGGGCCGTCGTGTAAAGCATTTGCGCAACATGGTCGCCCTCACGCAGGTGAGAACCGCGTACCCCACGGCCCCCTCTTCCCTGAGTACGCACTTCGTCACGCAAAGTTGCCTTGATATACCCCCGATGCGTAAGGGTGATCACAAGATCATCGTCAGCAATAAGATCTTCAATATTGAATTCGCCCTCATCGGGCACAACCATAGTACGTCGATCACCTGCGTACTTTTCCCGAATGGCGAAGAGCTCTTCTTTTACAATGGCCCGCAACTTGAATGGATCCGCCAAAATAGCCTCAAGCTCAGCGATAATCGCCTCCAGCTCAGCTAATTCTTCTCGCAATTTTCCTGTTTCGAGCGACGTCAGGCGACGCAAGGGCATATCCAAAATGTGGGTGGCTTGCACTTCGGTCACACCCACACGCTCGATCAGGGCAACCTTTGCGCCCTGCGTATCTGCAGCGGCACGAATCACTGCAATCACTGTTTCAATTGCGTCAAGCGCAATGAGAAGCCCTGCCAAAATGTGCGCTCTGTCACTGGCTTTCTTGAGACGAAAACGAGTCCGCCGTTCTACGACTTCCAACTGATGATCAACATAGTGGCCAATAATTTCAGCCAGATTCAGCGTACGCGGCACCCCATCTACCAGCGCCACCATGTTGATACCAAAGGTGTCTTGCAATTGGGTGTGCTTGTACAGGTTGTTCAGCACCACAGTAGGAACAGCATCACGTTTCAGTTCGACAACAAGACGAGGCCCCTTCTTGTCAGACTCATCTCGCACATCCCGGATGCCCTCAACCCGTCCTTCCTTCACCAGATCATGAATCTTGGCAGCAGTGCGCTGCAGCGAAACCTGATAAGGAAACTGGGTCGCAACGATCTGGTGCCCGCTCCGGGTTTCCATGATCTCGGTCTCAGCCCGTAATTTGATAGAGCCCCGCCCCGTCGTATAGGCGTCTTTCACCCCGCGAGACCCCACAACAAGGCCTGCAGTCGGAAAATCCGGGCCCTTCACAAACTGCATCAGATCTTCGACCGTACAGTCAGGATGATCGATACAGTGGAGCGCCGCGTCAATAATTTCACCCAAGTTATGGGGAGGGATATTGGTCGCCATTCCAACGGCAATACCCGTCTGCCCATTCACAAGCAGGTTCGGAAAACGCGCCGGCAAAACGACGGGTTCTTCGGTCTGTCCATCATAGTTGGAGACAAAATCGACGGTATCCTCATCGATCCCATCGAGCAGGCGCATCGCGAGGGAAGCAAGGCGCGCTTCGGTATAGCGCATCGCAGCAGGTGGGAAGTCAATCGAACCAAAGTTCCCATGACCATCCACAAGGGGGTATCGCATTGAATGGTCTTGGGCCATCCGCACAAGGGAGTCATAAATAGCGGAATCACTATGTGGGTGATACATCGCCATAGTGTCACCGACAGAACGCGCGGACTTTTGATAAGGGCGGTCGGGCCGGGATCCTCTTTCAAACATCGCATACAAAATACGCCGATGCACAGGCTTGAGACCATCCCGCACGTCAGGCAGGGCACGAGAAACAATCACCGACATGGAATATTCCATGAAGGAACGTTTCATTTCCTCTTCAATGTCAATTGCCACAATACGTGAAGAGGCAAGCGCGTCATTGTCGTCTGGCGAGTTCTCATTCGTTTTATCACTCATGGTCAGATGTCCAAGAAACGCACATCGCCGGCATTGGCCCGAATGAATTCTTTACGCACTTCTACATCATCGCCCATCAAAGTGGAAAAAATCTCATCTGCCATCGCGGCATCTTCGATTGTGACCCGGCGCAAAATACGTTTCTCCGGATCCATCGTCGTATCCCACAGCTCCTCATAGTCCATTTCGCCAAGCCCTTTAAAACGCTGAGCTGGGGGCATACGCCTGCCGGCATTCTCAACACGCAGCACTTCAAGCTCGCGATCAGAATGCAAGTAATGGATGACATTCCCAATTTTTTGCCCATAAAGTGGGGGCTGAGCTGCATACACATACCCTGCCTCCACAATCTCGGGAAGATAGCGGAAAAAGAACGTCAACAAGAGTGTACGAATATGTGATCCATCCACGTCTGCATCAGCCAAGGTCACAAGCTTGTGATAGCGGATCTTTGAAATATCAAAGTCCTCGCCTATGCCTGCTCCCGTAGCCGAGATAATGGATTGGATCTCGGTATTGCGTAGGCTTCTCTCCAGGTTGGATTTCTCGACATTCAAGATTTTCCCACGGATCGGAAGAATGGCCTGTGTACGCGCATCACGCGCCTTCACAGCCGAACCACCGGCGGAGTCACCCTCCACAATAAACAGCTCACACTCCGCTGGATTACGAGAAGTACAATCCACAAGTTTTCCGGGAAGCCCACTGCCATCAAAGACACTCTTACGCCGGGTGAGATCACGTGCTCGTTTCGCAGCAAGACGCCCTTGCGCTGCAAGCTTGCACTTCTCGATAATGATCTTTGCCTCGGCAGGATGCTGATCAAGCCAATCCGCAAGATGATCATTAACGGCCTTCTGCACAAACCCTTTCATCTCGGTGTTCCCGAGCTTCGTTTTTGTTTGCCCTTCAAACTGAGGATTTGCGAGCTTGACTGACACAATTGCAGTGAGCCCCTCACGGCAATCATCACCGGTAAAATTTTGGTCCCGGTCTTTTAAAAAGTTATGTGTTCTGGCATACGCATTCAGCGTATAAGTGAGCGCCGCCCGAAATCCCTCTTCATGTACTCCACCCTCGTGCGTGTTGATTGTGTTGGCAAAGCTATACACGTTGTTTTGGTAGCCGGCATTCCACTGCAAAGCCACTTCAACTTCGTCCGGGACGCTTACGCCTTCTCTCATACGACTTTCCGAGAAAAACACAATCGCCCGGTGAATAGGGTCTTTGCTGCTGTTAAGGTGAGCAACAAAATCACTAATACCACCATCAAACCGGAAGCCCTGGTGCAGGCCGTCCTCAGTGCGTCCGTCTGTGACACGAATCATCACACCACGGTTTAGAAAAGCCAGCTCCCGGAGGCGACGAGAGAGTACGTCATAGTCGTACTCTCTATTTTCAAAAATTGCCGGATCAGGCCAGAAAGTAACCGTGGTTCCCGTCTCAGATGTATCACCTACCCGTTCGAGACGTCCTTCAGGCACTCCACCGTCATGAAAGGACATACGGTAGAGACCTCCTCCCCGGCACACCTCAGCAACAAGGCGCTTCGACAAGGCATTCACGACAGACACACCCACACCGTGCAGACCGCCGGAGACACCATAACCGGCACCACCAAACTTTCCTCCCGCGTGAAGTATTGTCATGACAACTTCAACAGCGCTGATTCCCAAATCAGGATGGATGTCGATGGGGATGCCGCGTCCATTATCTGCCACACTCACTCCACCATCAGGATAGAGATGCACGTGGACAGTATCGCAAAAACCGGCAAGAGCCTCATCAATTGAGTTGTCTACAACCTCATATACGAGATGGTGTAGCCCGCGTGGGCCGGTCGACCCTATATACATGCCGGGACGCATACGGACGGCCTCAAGGCCTTCCATGACATCGATGTCGGCAGCGTCATACCCGGATATTTCAGCCAAAATGACTCCTGGCGGAGCGCGACGCACCGTCGCGACGGCTTTCATTCAAAAAGTTTCGCCATTGCCTGTACATACCAGATCTACACTTATAACAATGACATACAATTCACCAGCATCTTGCAATAAGAAGGCAAGTGTTTTCAGACAGCCACAGAGAAGCGGAAAGGGCCGGCTCTATCCAAGAATACCAGATCAACGATGAGATCTAGCCTGCAGCAAGTTTCTTTTATCATATCACGAATCGTTCTGGAAACAGGAGACAGGGTCCCGTTCAGCATACTGTTCACGCCTCTTTTAACCCCATCTTCGTCAAACAATTCTTTAGGAACGTTGCACTACAAGACGAACCACTACAGAACGACCAAGTGCTTCATTGAGAATCGTCACTATGGCAGCAGAAGAAAGCTGCAACCGGGCTGCCCCTAACTCATTTTCAGCTATTACCGTTAAAACTCCATTCCGAAAGTGGGAAGGAAGCCCTGCAGAAGCTAGATCTTCTCCCACATGCTCTTTCCACCAGGAAGGATCGATAAGGCGGGCTGTATCCACGTCTGGAATGCCAAGTTCTCCAGCGACAGAATGAAGCACTGTTGAAAGAGGTATCAACTCACTCCGGCGCTGTCCTCGACGCTGAAATGCCAGAGGATTACTCATAAGTACTCCTGTATCTTTGACAGGGCCGGTAAAGCATAAAACAATGCTTGCTCAATAAGGTTTCCCACTCCCTTATCTACTTTGCACTCATCATTTCTCTTGTAGTTCGACATACGTGCCACGCATATTGCGCACATATCACGAAATGACTTTTCCACCTTCGATCCGAACAGTGCCCCATCCTTTTTTAAAGTCGTTCACATTTTCTTTGCACAAGCCGGCATCCGCAAAAGCAGTGAAGAACTCGGAGGAAGGTGCCGCAATATTTGGATCGTCGGTCATCGTCACAAGAGTTTGCGTTTTTGGAAGAAAAGAGAGAAGGCGTGCACGGCGTGAAGTATCCAGTTCCGAAAAAACATCGTCCAGGAGGAGAATGGGGTCTTCATCGCAGGCCTGCTCAAGCAAACCAAGATTTCCCAGACGTAAACCCAATGCAAGTGTGCGCTGCTCTCCCTGAGACGCGCAGCTTCGAGCGTCACGGCCTTGCAAACTCACATCCAACGCATCTCGGTGAGGGCCCACAAGCGTAAGACGGCGATCAAATTCAGCGCGTTGCTCCCGTTCAAGAGCTTTTACCAAGAATCCGCGCAAAATATCAGCTTGAGGGTCAACATCGAGCGGTGCCCACGATGGGTTGTAGTGCAGGTCAGCACTCTGCCCGGATAATGCGTCCACTGCTTCCACAAAGAAGGGCCGTAATTTTTCACACAAACTCATGCGTTCCGCTGTCAATAAGGCACCTTTCTCTACCAGGAGATCCGTCCATGTCGCCAAGGCCGAAAGGTTTACTCGACGCGCACCCGCAGGCGCTGTTCGAAGCAGCGCATTACGTTGTTTCAGAACACGCTCCCATTCCTGCACGAGAGCCGATAGACGAGGAACAACTGCAACGAGAATCGTGTCGAGATAATCTCGCCGAAGACTTGGACCTCCTTTAATCAGATCTAAGTCATCTGGAGAAAAAATAACGCAGCGCAGAAGGCCTGTGATTTCACGCGCGTGAGTCCGTTTTGCACCATTGAGAAGGAATTTTGGCGATACTTCTCCTAAGCCCATGCCGATTCGTATTTTTCGCCCAGATCGTTCTGCCCAACAGTCAAGGAATGCCCTCGGCAAAGATGTTGCAGAGGATTCCCGGATCATGGCGGTTTCTCGGGTAGTACGAAAAGACCGTCCTGTAGCAAGAACATGGACTGCTTCTAGAACGCTTGTCTTACCGGCACCGTTCGGACCTGTGATAACAGTGAGACCTGGAGATGAGAAATCAATCACAGAATCAGCATGATTGCGAAAATTCAACATACGCACTTGGTTGATTCGCATCGCTTTGTTCTTCCCCGGGAGCAGCGAACGAATGAGTCAACTGGTTTTCTTTCCCGAAAGCAAAAAAGAGAACTTATACCCGTACAGGCATCAAAAGATACATGAAAGAACGGGATGCGTGTTCGGAAATAACTGCCGGCTTTAAAGGAGCAGTCATTTCAATCAAGATCTTATCAGCCTCACATGCTTCAAAACCGTCACGAAGAAAACCTGGGTTGAAAGCGATAGTCATTTCTTCACCGGTGTAGATTCCCTCGACTTCTTCGTCTGCTTCCCCGCCAAGTTCAGGATCAATCGCTTGAAGACGCACAAGATCTTCGCTCAGGAGAAGGCGAACTGGCGTGGAATCTCGGGCAAGGAGACCAACACGGCGTAGAGCATCAAGAAAGGCTGTTTTTTCAATCTCCAGCCGGTTTTCCATCTGGTCGGGAATAAGCTGCTCATAATTCGGAAAGTTGCCCTCAATAAACCCTGTAGTGACAGTGGTGGTTCCTACACGAAAAGAAATTTTTTGTGTAGATATCACCATGCCAATGGCGTCAGATTCTCCCTGGGAGAGTCGGGCAACTTCTGCAAGAGCGCGTGCAGAAAGAAGAATTTGTTTTTCATCGCCAAGCAAATCTTGCTGTTCAATTTCATTTACAACAAGCCGATAGGAATCAGTTGCAACGAGACGAGTTCCTTTCTCAGTCTTTTGCAAGAGCACACCTGTGAGCACGGGACGACTTTTGTCGCTACTGGCTGCAATGACAGTTTGCTCAATTTTTTGACAAAGCCCTGGACTGGAAATTTCGGTGAATTCTTCGGTGATTTTTGGGAGGACCGGAAAGTCTTCTCGCTGGTATGTGCGTAATGAAAAGTGTGATCGTCCCGAGGACACGGTGGCAATGCCGTCTCCATCTACCAGGATTTCAACGGCTCCTTCGGGGAGTGATCGTATGATATCTCCGAAAATGCGATGAAGCACTACTTCGCCTGGGATTGAGACTTCCGCTGGCAACGAAGTTTCAATCGTGAGTTCGCCATCAGTAGCGCTTAGTACGAGCCGTCCTGTTTCTTCGGCACAGACTAGCACACCGGCCGGCGCGGCGAGTGCCGCTTTGCTCGGCGAAGCCCGGAAGGCCACTCCCAAACTGTCCGACAACGTTCCAGAATCACAACGGAACGATATTGTTTTCGTATCGCTTTTCATTTTTCCTCTTGCGATTACTAAGAATAAGAAAAAAAATCTCTTTTATAAGAAAGAGTAGTAGTAGTAGGGGCTGTGGATATGTGGATAACTTCTTGTTTTCCCTGCTAAACCTTAGTTTTTTCCATGAGGGTCTGTGGATAACTTGTGGACAACCTGTGGATAAAAAAGGGGGGGTCTGTGGATAACTTTTCCTTCATCTCGTTGTCTGTGGATAACTTCAAAGTTATCCACAGACAACTCACAACTTTGTCCACAAGTTATCCACAGACAATTTGAGGCGAAAAAAGAATTTCTTACACTTTAGAATATTCTTTTTTCGAAGCGTATTACTAAAATTTTTTTGATTATCAACAATGTGTACAATTCTCCTGTGAGTATGTGGATAACTTCTATTTTTGCTGGTGAGAGTGATAAAAAGCTTTTTTTCTTCGTAAGGAAAAAAAGTGAGGAATTTTTTGTCTCATGAAGAAGATGCATTTTTTATACGGGTTTGCAACTCATTGACCTCATGAAAAATCTTTCTTTTTTCGGCCATAAGGTCACTAACTTTTCGGCACGCGTGGAGTACTGTGGTGTGATCACGCCCTCCAAAAATATCTCCAATGCGTGGAAGTGACAGGTCTGTCAGCTCCCTGTGGATATACATCGCGATTTGTCGAGCATTCACAAGCGGGCGCCGACGACTTGGCCCAAGAAGCTCATCTAATGTAATATTGTAATATTTCGCTGTTTCCCGGACGATAATGTCTGATGTAATGAAATGGGAAGTTGCTGTGCCCATTTCCTCAAGAATCTCTTCCGCCAGAGTAGAAGAGATTGGAGTTCTTTCCAGCTTGGTGTATGCCACTACTTTTGTGAGAGCCCCTTCGAGAGCCCGGATGTTGTCACTAATACGTCGAGCAATTGCTTCGAGTACATCTGAGGGCACGTTGAGCTGCATCCGCTCGGATTTGTTGCGCAAAATTGCGATGCGGGTCTCAAGATCAGGAGGCTGCACGTCTGTAATAAGACCGCTTTCAAAGCGAGATCGCAGACGGTCACCAAGCTCAGATATTTCTTTTGGCGAACGATCCGAGGCAATTACTATTTGCCGATTCGTCTGGTAAAGATGATTAAAAGTATGGAAAAACTCGTTTTGAGTTTGTTCCCGCCCTGCAAGGAACTGGATGTCATCGATCAAGAGGATGTCCGTGACGCGATAACGGTCTTGAAACTTTTTTCGACCATCCGCTCGGATCATGTCAATGAACTCGTTCGTAAACTGTTCACTTGTTGTGTAAATAGTGTGGAGGTTTCCCATCCTCTTCACCATATTGACAATGGCCTGGAGCAAATGGGTTTTTCCTAACCCAGTTCCCCCATAGATGAACAGAGGGTTGTAACTCTCCCCAGGTGCTTCTGCTACTGCTAAAGCCGCAGCATGCGCAAAACGGTTTGATTCCCCAATGATGAAAGTCTCAAAAGTGTTCGTTTGCCGTACAGGACTTTGCGGTGGCTCAGTCTCTTCATTGAGCTTTGGGGTTTCTTTGGAAGAACTTTTTTTTCCTCTTCCAAACGATCCTTGCCGGGAAGCAGGCTCTGGATATGTCAGCACGGGTAAACCAACAGCTGACGGAGATTCCGGCGAAGACGGAAGAGACGTTGTCGGGTTTAACTTGGCTTTTGTTGCTGTTTTTTGTGGACCGGGTTTCTCCTCTACAACGCTGGTGTCTGTTGTATCTGTGCTCGATGCTGTTTTCGCAAATCCGGAATAATCACCAAATATTTTTTCGTCACCCGTTTTCCCGCTTTTTTTCTCCTGTTTTTGAGATTTATTTTGTTGGCGCGTGTTTTGGTTGTTTGTGGTGTGAGAAGAAAGAAGCTCTGTGGGAACGGGGTCTACAAGATCGAGCAGAGTTGGCTGGGCTTGTTTTTTATCCTTTTGCGGATTTATCACGACAATACGGGCTTCCATTGGGTGCCCTGCCACAGATTCCAAGATTTCTGAGATTTCGGGGAAAAAATGAATAATGCGTCGTCGAATGATCTCGGCGGGTACTGACAAGACAATATGGTCATTGCCTAGTTCTGTAGGTTCAGCTGATGCAAACCATGTGTTCCATGAGTGGCTGCCGAACTGCTCGCGTAAAATTGGTGTTACTTCATCCCAAAAGGAACCGGCGGTTCGGTGATCATCTGCCACAAATTCACTCCCTTGTCAATCTGGAGCGGAGGGCGTTGGTATGGGCGCCAGAGACGATACCGACGCGTCACAATCCATAGCTATGCACAGGCTTATCCACAATTATGGAAGCGTGTGGCACCATTTCTGGTAGCACTGGGGGTTGGTCGGAAAGTTATGGCGAGCCTGCGACTCTGGCAAGGCTTCGGGAACTTAGCAGAGGTGGAGAATTGCCACCAAGGTAGAAGGAATATATCTGTTAGGTATGCGTATTTGCTCCTAGCTTTGCGAAAAGAATGTACCTGAAGAAGGAAAGGTATTGTGCAAGGTGATTTCCATACGAGAAGGGTTTTTCTACGTAGGGATCCCTCCTTCTCACAGCACTCTCAAATGGTCTCTAAAATCCATTTTTTGATGAACAGTCAGCAAGATGCACTTCTTCGTAAACGGGCGTTTCCCCTCTGTTCTGTGTTTTTGGAGGCGGAGTCTGCTTCCCGCGCGGTATAGTTCTCGTGGGTTCCGTCAGTAGGCGGAACCTATAACAACTCGATCCTTGATGCGTGAGCGTTCTCTCTCTAGGTGCGTGGTTCCCCATACAGGTTTCTTGTGGTTCTGCCTAGCTCTGTAGACGATAAGTTGTCGGAGCGTTTTCTTCATGGCGGAGTACACCTCGAAAGCCGGCAGCTAGTGCAGAAATGTCTCACTCTCTTGTGCTGTACAAGAGGTGGATGTTCAGATATAGTGGCCCCTCATGCGGACTGCTGTCTTGTCCTGGGCAGTCATGAGCTTGTTGGCTAGGTCCGTGTTGTTTTTCGATATTAGTTTTTCAAGATTTTTGAGGGCTGTATGAAGCGGACATACCAGCCGAATAACCGCAAGCGTCATAAAAAGCACGGTTTTCGTCATCGTATGAGTTCTCGCGGGGGGCGTGCTGTGTTGCGTTCTCGTCGGGCAAAATGCCGGAAGCGCCTCGCTGCCTGACCTTTGTTCTACTGTGAGTTCTCCTCCCCCGCGTGCCTCTCGTACTGTGATGCGGAACTTTCCGGCCAAAGCTACTGCTTGTCGCCTTGGTCAGTTCACGCTTCTTCGGACCGATGGGCCCGTTGCAGTCGGGTATGCCATCGGAAAGAACGTGGGTAAAGCTGTTGTGCGCAATCGTGTGCGTCGCCGTCTGCGCGAAGCTATAGCAGAGGGTGTTGATCCTGTGTGGATCGACGGCACATTTTTGGTCGTTGCACACCCCCACAGTGCGTCAATGTCTTACAGCGAGATGAGGCGGAAAATGCGATCCGGGTTCAGGGAATTACATGAACGGGCACAATCAGGAAAATGAAGCAGAGAAAGAGCAGCGAGAGCAGCTCTCTCCTGTGAGGTTTTCAGACGTTCCGCTGGATGCGGCGTCTCGGGCAGTATTGCGCGTCATCACGTGGTACAGATGGTTTCGGCAAGGACAGATGTATGGGACGTGTATCTATCTTCCCACTTGTTCTGAATACATGTCGGAGGCGATCGTATCCCATGGCTTACTGCGCGGAATCTGGATGGGAATAAAACGGATTGGTCGGTGCCATCCGTGGCGCAAAGGGGGCTATGACCCTGTGCCCTTTCTTGACCATCGGTCAATGCACACTAGAACGTCAAACTCGGAAGTGACGCAATGATCCTCGGTTCTCTACTCCCGTCGGACTTCTGGACCGACCAGACAATCCCCATACTTGGGCACCTTTTTGGTCTCTTGGAGTATGTGGTGATTGGAGGGGGCCTCGCCGCCCTTTATGCTGTTCTGCCATCTTATGGCCTTTCTATCATTATTCTCACTTTTTGCATACGTTTCGCGCTTTTTCCTTTGATGTCGAAGCAAACACGTTCCATGCGCAAGATGAGTAAGCTCCAGGTCGAAATCCGGAATCTGCAGCAACGCTATAAAAATGACCGGGAACGCCTGCGAGAAGAGCAAATGGCGTTGTTCAAGGCAAACAACGCCAACCCTGTTTCTGGCTGTTTACCGCTTCTCTTACAAATGCCAATCCTTCTTGCAATGTTTCGTGTCTTTAATGCAAGCGAAAATGATGCGCTGCCGGGGGCTGCTGCCACGAACTTTATTCCGGAAGGATCGAATCTTTTTAAGGACATTATCGGCTCCACGCTGGAGAACGCGAGTGCCGCGATGAAGTTTTTTTGGATGAACCTCGGCGCTTCTCCTGCCGAGGTGTTTTCCAAACGGGGAGAGATCGACGGGATCAGCCTCGCCTCTATGATTCCTTACCTTTTAATGCTGGCAGCGATTGGTGTGACTGGCTGGTGGCAGATGCAGCAAACGGCGCAGCGCAATAAGAGCCAGACCCAAAATCAGCCTGCTGCTGCCCAGTCGATACAAAAGGTTATGCCTTTTGTATTTCTTTTTGTTTCCTGGGGTTTTGCTTCGGCAGTGAGTCTATATTTACTTACCTCGAACGTGTTTTCAATCGGGCAACAGTGGTGGATCCTGCGACGCGATGACGAAGACGAAGAAATTATTATTCCGAAGCCACAAAAGCTGCAGAAATCGCCAAAACAATCCATCTCGAAACGGGCAAACACCAAAACTTCTGCAAGATCTGGCCAATCACAATCTGGTCAGAAACCAACGGGTGCCAGAAGAAAAGATCAGACCGTTTCGAACGGTGCGATGCCCGGCTCTGAGAGGAAGAAGATTCCTAAAAAGGTTCCGCCAAGAAGCAAAAAACAGCAAACTGGAGGAACCTCAGGGAAACCGAAGAATGAGACAGAGAGCAGCAACCCGAAGAGCACACCGTGATCGCTCTACTGCTGTGTGAAACCGATAGAGGACACCAATGGGACCCGGCCAGGACGTGAGCGATTGGCGAGAAATTACCGCTGTGACGCGAAAAAAAGCGTTGGAAGAGGCAGTGCGCCTTCTTGGTATCGCAGTTTCTGACATGGAGATAGCGGATCTTCCCGACCAAGGCGAAGGCGTGCGTTTGCTTGTGCGTCCGCAAGAAGCAGAAGGAGAGGAAGTGCCGAAAAATGACGTGCCTGACGCGGAAGTCTCGGAATCAGTTTGCGATTTGGAAGATGACGAAGACTTCGACGGAGACACTGATCAGAGTCAAGATCAAGAAGCGTTGATCCAAGAACAACAAGTTGTCGCCTTGGATTTTCTGGAGGAATTACTTGAGGCATTTGACCTTGAGGGAGAAATTTCTTCAGAGGTTCGGGACAATACTGTCTATGTTGATGTGGCAGGTGAAGAACTTGGCGCCCTGATTGGCCGTCGAGGCGCTACTTTGAGCGCTCTTAGCGAAATCTGTAAGACGGTGATTCAGCGTCGCACGGCGTCTCGTGTCCGTCTTCAGCTTGATGTCAAGGGCTACCGGGCACGTCGACGTGCTGCGCTGGAGATATACGCGACAGGGCTGGCCGAAGAAGTCGTGAAAAGCGGAATAGAAAAAGCACTTGAACCCATGTCGGCATCTGATCGAAAGATCGTGCATGATGCCGTTGCACAAATAGAAGGAGTGCGGAGCTATTCCGAAGGCAATGAGCCGAAACGAAGTGTGGTGGTCACTCCTGTTTAATGCCATCAATAACGAGATAGCCTAATTAGTTTCACGTGAAACATTTGCAGGAGCGTTACATTGCCCTTTTGGCGGACGCGAACCTCCGTACCAACCTCGTCTCCCGTCGCTTGAACAAAGAGGGGATCGCTGAGCTCGTGGCCGGTTTCTCGGAAACCTTGGACCGAGCCGCGGTTCCCCCAAAAGGTACTCTCCTTGATATTGGTTCAGGTGGAGGACTGCCCGGAATACCTCTTGCGATCGAGTATCCAGGTTTGACTGTCTTTTTGAACGAGTCACGGAAGCTTCGCCTGCTCGAACTCGAAAAATTTGTTCGTAGCCTTGCTTTGGAGAACACTTTTGTTATCCCTGGTCGAGCTGAGAATCTCCCTTCGCTCGACGTCTTCTCGGATGGTGTTGATATAGTGACGGCGTTCGGTGTGGGGAAGGCAGTCGCTGTATTCGATCTTGTCATGCCCCTGCTGGCAGTCGAGGGAGTGGCGCTTCTTTCCATTCCTGCAAAACCATCTCGCCAAGAAGTCGCAGAATGGCATCTGCAAGCAGCGATCCGGGGATTCCGGGTAGATGTGCATGAATCTATTCTGCAAGGAGGGCGTAGTCTGCTTCGGCTTCTTCGTTTTCGTTGACTGTGATCAGTGATTTGGCAGATGGTGTAAGAGCAAGTTGTAAGGTGTGTTTCCGACGAAACAGTGACAAGAGCGGCTAGGTTTACTCGCTATGTTTGTAACGTGCGGCGAGTATTGTTGTTCTTGTTCCTGTATGTGTTCGGATGTCCGTGAGGTGAAGGAACACCGGAATGACGAGTGAGCGCGAAGCTCTTGATCTGAACCGAGCCGATTCCTCGACGTTGTTGTCTCCCCTCGGGCGTCGCATTGCTATTGCGAACCAAAAAGGCGGTGTGGGGAAGACAACAACAGTCGTGAACCTGGGGGCGGCATTAGCGGAAATGGGGAGAGAAGTTGTTGTTGTCGATCTCGACCCCCAAGCGAATGCCACGACTGCCATTGGCCTGGATCCTCGTTCTCCAGGAAACACCGTCTACGATATGTTGGTGCAAAAGGTTCCTGTGCGAGAGTGTCTGAGCATAACTGAGCAAGAACACTTGTGCTGTATTCCCTCCCACCTCGATCTCGCCGGCGCCGAAGTTGAACTCGTTTCGATGCTTGCGCGCGAGTCCCAACTTTCCACAGCTTTGGAATCGCTCACGCATCTCTATGACTATGTGCTGATTGATTGTCCTCCCAGTCTTGGCCTTCTTACGATTAATGCTCTTGTGGCTGTCACAGAGGTCATTACCCCAATCCAGTGTGAATATTTTGCTCTTGAAGGATTAGGAGCACTCATTCAGAATGTGAACTTGGTCAAGCAGCGAGTGAACCCGTCACTTGATTTCACGGGGTTTGTGCTGACTATGTTTGATCCTCGGACCAACCTTTCCACTCAGGTTGTGAACGAAGTGCGGAATCATTTGGCTGGAAAAGTTTTCAATACTATTGTGCCGCGAAGCGTACGACTCTCCGAAGCGCCCAGTTTCGGGCAGCCAATCGGGGTTTATTCTCCGACTTCGCGCGGAGCCATCGCTTATCGCGATCTGGCCTTGGAGGTTGACCAGCGCTATGACACAACGAACAGGTCTCGGTAGAGGGCTCGCTGCCCTCTTGCCTGATCCGGACGCCATTCCTTCAAAAAGCGTAAAGGGGGTACTGGGTCCTTTCCGTGAAGTCCCTGTTGCCCAGATCCAATCGAATCCACGCCAACCACGTGAAATTTTCGATGAAGAGTCCCTGGCTGTGCTGGCGAATTCCATTTCATATGTGGGAGTGCTCCAGCCTCTACTTGTCCGCACTTCTTTGGAAGGCTATGAACTCGTTGCCGGCGAACGCCGCTTGCGTGCCGCAAAACGGGCCGGCCTCACCATCGTTCCTGTGTATGTGCGCGATGTGTCTGACCGAGATTCTTTGGAGCAGGCGCTTTTTGAGAATGTGCACCGGAAAGACCTCAATCCTCTGGAGGAAGCGGCTGCTTTTCGTCAGTTGATTGATGACTTCGGCATGACGCATGAAGACGTTGCAAACAGGGTGGGGAAAAGTCGGGCTGCAGTGACAAATACCTTGCGTTTGCTTGCACTTCCTGGCGACGTGCAGAAGCTTCTGATGAGTCAGGATTTGAGCAGCGGGCATGCTCGTGCCTTGCTTCCGCTTGCAGATGGAAAGGCACAGATTGCGCTGGCATTGCGGATCGTTGCAGAGGGGTGGACTGTACGAGCTGCAGAAGAAGCAGTGAAAAAACTGCTTGAAACATCCCAGGCTTCTGTTCGACCGAAACAGAAGCCTCTTTCTCACCCGGCCCTGCTTGAAGTTGGTGAACTCATGGGAGATTATCTCGGCACAAAAGTCGATGTGAAGATGGGCAAGGGAATAGGACGTATGGTGATTGAGTTCGGGTCCCTGCATGACCTTGAGCGGATCTCCGACCTCATTTTGAAAGAGAAGCCGGCGCAACAGATCCCCGACCTCCCTTAAAATCCTTTCTTCCTGCCGCATTGTGGGGTTTTCTGGGCGTTGGCCAGTGTCTCCGATATGTTCGATTCGGGAGCGTTGCCGATAGGTGTGAAAATCGCTTTCAGTAGGAACATGTCTGCTTCAGGCTGAGCGCGTGCAACCTGGAACTGTTACCTCTGCGCAATCCTGGAAAACCCCTGGGAAGTGTGCTCTCTCGGTTGCAGGTTTTCGACCTTTTTCAGACCGGATGGCAGTGCGGAAGTTCGTGAAGTGCCCCTCGTGAAGTGTTTTGCCTGTGACTTCCGCAAGCGGTGACTGTTGATGATTGTTTTTGTGGTTTTTTATGAGGGGTATCGCCGCAGAGATCTCTCTTTGATTTTCTCCCGTCTCTCTCTTTTCCGTCTGGGATTTTCTTTTCCTGCCATGCATCCCTGATGAGCCTGTGGCTGTGTATGGTGCTCTGGACAGCCAACAAGGTCAGCGCGTTGCCCGTTTTGGCGAGCGAGATCTGGCGGTGATCCCCGTACCCTGGGTGGTCTCATGATTTTTTCAAGCCCGTTTCGGACAGTGATTTTTTCTTTTCCCTGTATCCCATACAAATCTCTGCTGTGAAATTTCACGCGTCTTTTTTGCAGATGATGCTGGGATGTTTTGTCCTGTGCTTGTGAGGTTTGCGAAGACAATCCTGCCCTCTTTTGCCTCGGGTCTTCGGGTATCTTCTCGGCGTTCTTTTCTGGGTGCTTTGCACAAGTACAGCAGCAAAGGGGGAAGCCGGATTGTGGGGCGGAGGGTTTTCTGGCTTGCGTAGTTAATGGCGATAGAAGAGAAAAGCGTGTTTCACGTGAAACACGGGGATTAGTTCGTTAGAAGAAGTTCTTGGAGAGAATTGGTATTCCGCAGTGTTTGTCGTGTGTGTGCAGACTGAAGGCCTGGCGTGCATTTCTTGTTTGAGATGCGTTCCGCTTGTTTTTCAAAAGACCTTCAGCCTGCATAATACGGGCCTCTGTCGCAAGATCCAGGCAGTGCGGAGGTTTTTTTTTGGGGGGGGGTGTGCCGTTCTTCTGCACCGGCCTTTTTCGGGCCTGGTGGGGATGCTCCAGGGAGGAGGAACGGGCAATGGTGGTTCGAGCTCTGGATTTTCTACTGCATGGATGCGCACGGTAGAACCGGCCAGAGCCCACTACAGCCTCGCAAGGATGGCAAGAGACGTGGGAAAGATAAACTGATCGCCACTGGAGAACGGCCGGCAGGCGGCACCATCGAAGACCGTGCCGCCTGCCATGGGTGTGCGGGAAGGCCAGGATCAACGATGTTCGCCTTCCCGCTGCTCACCACTCTATTTCTTGGTTTCCTTGTCCCCCGGACTGTTGGCCGGTCGCTTCGCGCAGAAAAGCCTCTTCTTCGAGATAGCGTTCGGCATCGATGGCGGCAGCGCATCCGCTTCCTGCCGCAGTGATTGCTTGACGCCAGATGCTGTCCTGCACGTCGCCGCAAGCCCACACGCCCGGCTGGCTTGTACGTACTTCTCGGTGTGTGATGATGTAGCCTGACGAGTCGAGGTCGATTTTGCCCTTGACGAGGGAAGTGTTGGGGTCGTGTCCTATCGCGAGGAACAACCCGTCCACGGCAAAGTCTGAGTGATCTTTTGTGACAGTGTCCTCGAGCACGATTTTCTCCAGCGTGTTTTCTCCTTTGAGTCCGGTCACATGCTTGTTCCAGAGGAAAGAGATCTTCTCGTTCGACATGGCACGTTCGGCCATGATTTTTGAGGCGCGGAGTTGATCCCTGCGGTGGATCACTGTGACTTTTGTTGCAAACTTTGTCAGGAAAATTGCCTCTTCCATAGCGGAGTCGCCTCCTCCGACGACAGCAATTTCTTTACCTCGGAAGAAAAACCCGTCGCATGTGGCACAGGTCGAGATGCCTTTTCCGCTGAGGCGCATTTCGTCTTCGAGGCCGAGCCATCGGGCGGAAGCGCCGGTCGAGAGAATGACGCCCTGTGCTCTGACTTCGGTGTTTCCTGCGCGAATACGGAAGGGACGTTGCGACAAGTCCAGTTCTGTCACGTCGAGAGGCTGCAGCTCAGCTCCAAAGCGCTCGGCTTGAGTGCGAAAGTTGTCCATGAGATCTGGGCCGAGAATGCCTTCAGGGAATCCGGGATAGTTTTCCACTTCTGTTGTCAGCATGAGCTGTCCCCCGGACTGTGTTCCCTCGAACACAAGCGGGTCCAAATTGGCGCGTGCTGCATAGATTGCGGCTGTCAAGCCCGCGGGACCGGATCCGATAATGACCAGTTGTTTCTCAGACATGTTACTCAAGGACCTTTAATGGGGTTTTGATGTGGGATGCTGGACTGTTCTGAAGAGGAAGTACCCTCATTGTTGGCAATGAGGGGGAAGAACTTTGGAAGCGTCGGGCGCACGTCAAAGCAGATGACAGTGATCAGCTGGGTTTTCTTTCTGCTGGGTTCTTCCTCTTCGGGGAGACTCTTCTCGAGTGTTTTCCAATAGTGACGCGAAAATCTGCAGGTGGGTAGGTACTGGTTTCTCTTCTGTGGGAAACACAGGAAAACAGGTGATTTATTCTGGAAAAATACCCTTTTTCAGTGGTGTTTTTGCCTGAGGTTCTTTATTCCTGGAGAAGGCAGCACGTGTTACGCGGCTGTCTTTTTCCGGTTGCGCATAGTCCACAGGAAGCCGCCGGTAGCGAGGAAAACCGCTCCTGTGCCCCAATATGCTGCCCATACTTGTTCTTCGCCCACATAGTAGGTGAGAACCCGAATCAACCCGATACAGATCATGGGGAGGATACTGAGGGTAACGAGGGTGAGCGCAATGGATAAACTGAGTCCTCGGATCACCTTTTCTGCCGGAAGAATGGTCTTTTCTCGCAGACCGGTGACAAGTGACTCAACGCTTTCGCCGACCTTGTCTGCCATATCGAGATTCACGAATGGTCGAGAAAGAGGGTTTTCGCTGTCGAGTGTGTGTGCTATTGCAGAGTTGTTTTCTGCAGAAGATGCCGCGCTTTCGGTGCTTGCCGGAGAAGGCGGTGTGTGCTGCACGTTATTTTGATGTGGGTCTGTCACAAAGAATCCTTTCTTCCCAGAAATTTTTTTGTCAGGGTTTTTTCTTTTGCGAAAGAGAGTGTGTTTCTTGCTTCACAATATGTGGGCAAAGAGACGGACAATGGAAGGGTGAGGGAAGCCTGAGGAATGAGGCACATCAATTCACAATAGTAAGAAAATCGCAGGTGGTGGGATCAAGGACTGCAATGACATCGGATTGCCAGGAAGCAGTAAAAGGACCGATGAGGAAGACAACCGGAAGACCTTTCCAGCTTCCTTCCAACATGGTGTCAGGCCTGAAGCCTTCAGGTAGGAGACAATCAGGGAAGTCTGGAAGTGCAGCGGCGTTTTTTCCGTCCGAGACAGTTTCTTGTTGTGTTGTACGAGACTGAAGAAGGAGATCGTGTAGCTCTTTTTCAGTCTGGAGAACAAGAGTCGGGAGAGGGGCGGGAACGAGGGAGAACGGGGAATCGTCCTTTTCTGTGTTCTCGTATGTTTCTGGGGCAGGTTTGGGGGTGGAACGTTTCTTGTGGGTTGTCTCCATGTCGTTGTTGTTGTCTTTTCTGGTTTGAGGAAGCTGACTCGTTCCCGCATCTTCTGGCGCGTGGGAAGCCTCGCTCCCCACAATGGTCTCATCATTTGTTCCGTTTGACAGCACATTGTTTGCCACGATGGTGATGGAAGTGAGAAGGATCGCTGCTATTGCTGCTGCCGAGGCAAAGTACGGGAGAGGGGAACGCTGTTTTTTCGATTGCTTCGGTTTTTTGCGCGGAAGAGGAGCAGGCAGTTCCAAGGGATTGTCCAAAGGATTGTCCAAGGAATTGTCGAGAGGACTGTCCAAGGGGCTCTCGAAAGAAGCCTGTTGTGTGGTGTCTGTGCTCCACAGGGCCTGCAGCACTGTATCGTCCAACTTTTCTCTCTCTTCTTTTGTGAGAGGCGCAGGGCGAGGAAGACGGGAAAAACCTGTATCCACCTTTTGGAATTGGGTAAGAAGCTCCCTGGCATCTGCCGACGATTCGAGCATTGCTTCGATTGCCCTTTCCTCTTCCAAGGAAAGTTCGTGGTCGAGAGAGGCAGAAATGTCTTGAAGTTTTTTTTCATCCACGCATATCACCACTACTTGGACGGGATGATGTTGGTGTTAAGTTCCCTGGGTCGGGAAAGAAATCCACTAATTTCGCGCGGGCGCGGGCAAGGCGGGATTTCACGGTGCCTACGGCGACCTCCAGTTTGTCAGCTATTTCATCGTATGAGTAATCCTCTATGTAGTGGAGAATGATGACATCACGATGTTTCGGGTCGAGGTGTTGGATGGCTTCGGCCGTGTCTATGGTGATGGCGATACTGGTTGCCATGTCGGTTTCGCTGCGCCGTTCGGAAACTGTCAAAGCCGTCTGTACAGAAGGAGCATCTCCCAAGTTATCTATGGGAATTGGGATGTTTTTTCGGAGAAAGTCGTAGCAGCGGTTTTTTGTGACGCGATACAGCCATGTCGTGAATTTTGCTTTTGCTTCGTATTGGTGAAGGCTTTTGATCAGTCCGCAGAAAATATCTTGCGTGATATCGAGAGCATCTTCTCGATTTCTCACCATATGCAGGCAGAAGCGAAAAACACGCTCGCGATGGCAATCGTATAAGGCTTGAAAAGCGCTTCGGTCGCCTTCTTGGTATGCCTTGACGAGTTCGTTGTCTTCCCTGTTGTCTGTGTGTTTTGGAGCTTCTGGCGGGGTCATTGTGCTGGAGGTTTTGTGGTGAGTTCTGGCGGGAGTGTTGTTGTCGGTAGAAAGAACGCGACTTGCTTGGAGCTGGTGTTTTCTCCAAATTGGACTTCAAAAATGCGCGTGCGAAAGGCATTGTTGTTTGTGGCTGGGAGGTGAGTAATCCATAGTAACCAGTTGCGAGCGGAAGTCTCTCCGAGATCGAGTTTGATCCTGCCTTCTGCTCCAATGGTGGCTGCCTGCGCCGCGAGGGAAGTGTGTTGGGTCACATCGGCGAGGGAAGTGTGTTGGGCAATGTCCGATAGACTGGCATTATCTGGAAAAAAATCACTTTTCTCGTGTAATTCTAAAAGTTTATCGGCAGTGCGTAATTCTATTGTTGTGCCGGGATCAGCGTAAATCCAGACTTTCCCAGGTTTTGTTGTCTTTTCTGTTCGAAGAAAGAGGCCGACGCCATCTTTGAGCCTCCCAAAATCTGGATAATTACGATAACTCTCGGTTTTCCATGCTGTGGTGTGGTCTCCGTCTGTGGCCTGTGACACCATTTTCGGGTTTTCTTGTCTGTCGTCTCCTTCAGGGTCAAAGTCGATTGTCTCGATAACCCTGATCCCAAAAAAGTCACTGGTTTTTTTGTCTTCGACTGATGATTTGTTGGAGAAGATGAGGAAGAGCAGGGCAAAGACGAAGATGGCAGCAGTGGCACCGAGAAGTATCCCTCCTTTCGAGGACGGAGAAGTAGATCTTGGGATTCTCGTTTGCCGGTTTCTTGGGGCAGTCGTGAGACGCTGTCTTGCCCTGCGTTTTGCAATGTTTCCTGCAGAATATGAAGTCTGCTCCGTGCGCTGAGCAGACAAGGTGGAATGCGCTGGAGTTTTTTTGTGTGAAGACCAGCGAGCCTGTCTCTGTGAAGAGAAGGAAAACGGGAAACGGTCAAGGGTTTTGGGGGAGGTTTCCTCATACTCGTCGGAGTTTTCGCTGAAGAGACGAGTATGACGGTTCGGTGTGGGTTTGCGATTGTGACGCTGTGTTCGCCTTGCCGGCGTTGTTGAGGAGAAGGCCGATGGTGGCGAAGGCGGTTCGGTGGGGGCGGGAGAAGAGGAGAATGCGGGCTGTTCCGGGACGGGCTGTGGAGAAGGATCCTGACGAACCGATCGAGACCGGGAAGGTTTGTTTTGCTGTGGGGCAGGGGTATCAACCCGTGCCATACTAATCTGAATTTTTTCTGCTTTGAGATTCGATAAGGCAAGAAGCATTTCGCCGGCTGAGGAGAATCGCTGGGAAGGGGCCCTGGCCATGGCCTTTTCGATCACCTGCACGAGTTTTTTCGGGGCCTTGGGGCATTGGGGGTGCAGAGGATCGGCGTCTTCTCTTGTACGGGCGATCGCTGTGCCGATGTCCGTTTCGGCGCTCCACGGTACACGACCGCTTAGGCAGCGATAACCAACGCATCCCAAGGCATAGAGGTCAACGCGGTGGTCGCATGGCGCGCCTTCGACTTGCTCGGGAGCGAGATAAGAAGCGGTTCCGATGATGGAGCCTGTTTGGGTGAGGTCGCCTCCTGAGATGGCACGTGCAATCCCAAAGTCCACAACTTTCACAGTCGCGGCCCCGACATGATCCCAGAGCAGGATATTGGCCGGTTTAATATCTCGGTGAATGACCCCTCGTGTGTGTGCATAGGAGAGGGCAGAGAGGACTGACCGAAGGAGATGCACAGTTTCAGGAGGATGCAGTCTTCCGTTTGGGCCCAGAAGACGGGAGAGGCTGGGGCCTTTGATGAGCTCCATCACGATAAAATGGGCATCGTCATCTTCGCCGCTATCGTATATGGTGGCGATGTTGGAGTGGTTGAAAGAGGCGGCAGCGACTGCTTCTCGACGGAATCGTTCTCTTACGCTGGGGTCATCTCGATGCCGGTTATGGAGGATTTTGACTGCGACTTCACGACCAAGACGCTGGTCGATGCCGCGCCATACTGTTGCCATGCCGCCCTTGGCGACTGGCTCAGTGATTTCGTAGCGTTGTGCGAGAACCTGTGTCGTCCGGTCAGGCACTATGACGTCTCCACGGTAACTAATAGGCCGGAATCAGCGACAGATTTTGCTGCTCCCCATACGCTTTTGCGGTATGGTACTGTGTCTGTGTCTGTGTCTGTGTCTGTCGAGATTGCCTGGCTAAAGAGGAATGCCCCCCTATAGGAATAGCGTGTGTCTTCGTCTGAAACGATATGCGCATCCTACATCTTTCCTGTCGCAGACTTTGTGCCGCGCCAAAACCTCACTTGTCGCTCTTCGTCTCAACTACCACTTGTACCTCGTAGTAATTCGAGAAAGCACTGATTCTATTGAGGAGAATGCCTTTTGCTTCCCGTTCGATAGTTAAGCGTATCGTACGGGACGTCTGACCTTGTGCTTCGAAAGACGGAGCGGAGATGGTGAAGTCCACCAGGCGGATACCCGTGCCTTCGAGACTTTGTTCAAGTTTGTGTCGTGTGGCCTGTTCATTTTGTGCAGTTGCTTTATAGGCGTTGCGTGATTCCCGCAGCAGATTTTGCCCGTCATTGTCAAGGGCGGCGCGTGCAATGAGAGGGGAAAAGAGATCGAAACCAAGGATAGCCATCCCCGTGATACCGAGCAGGATCTTCAGGAGGAATCCAGTCATTTGCCCTCTTCCGTAGTTTTTCTACTTGTCGCTTTGTCGCTCATTTCTTGTATGCGCCGAAGTCTGCTCCCAGGTTTCTTCATTGTGGGGTGGAAGAGGACTGAGCTTTCTTCGGGCGTGGGGGAGTTCGGCGCACAAGTCGCCAGAACTCCCAGGTTTCTTCCACGCCGAGGAGCGCTGCCGTGCCGAAGTAGAGGAGACCGCTGAGCACAACCCCCCCGCTGATTTCGACAAGTGCCCCGGCAGGGCTTGAGGCATGAAACAAAGTTTTTGTTGCCACGAAGAGACCAAGGCTCATCATGCTGCCTGCGAGCAGCATTTTTTGTACGACGGGCCATTGTTGCGCGAGATGCAAGGTGCCAAGGCGGCGTGAGAGCACAATCACCCCGATGATCGATGCCAAGAGAAAAGAAAACCCGTAGACAAAGGCGAGTCCTGTGGCACCAAAAGTCGGATAGACAAGCAGGTAGCCTGTGATTGCTGCCGCTCTGGCGATCAGGTTGACGAAAAAAGGAGTCCTTGTGTCTTGGGTTGCATAGAAACTGCGCAGCAAAAGCATAAAGAAGGTAAAAGGAAGAAGCCCTAAAGAGAAGAAACGTAAAAGTTCTGCTACGACGCTGGTATCTGCTGTGCCAAAGCTCCCCCACTGCAGGGCAAGGGTGATGATCTGATCCGAGAGGAAGAGGTAGCCGATCGTGGCAGGCAGCATAAGAAAAGCGATGAGGCGAAGCCCTCCAATGAGTCGTGCCGCGAATTGTTCATGGTTTCCGACACTGGCGTGTTCCGAGAGAGCCGGAAGAAGCGCAGTCATCACGCTGACTGCCACGATGCCGTTCGGAAGTTGGAAAAAAATGAAGGCATAGTTCCATGCGGCATAGGCGCTTTCGTCCGAGGACAAAAGCCGCTGGATCACAATCAAGCCAATCTGGTTGGTGACAACAAAGGCGACGGTCCAGCCTGATAAGCGGAGCAGTTTCGTGACGATGGGAGCGCGAAAAGCAAAGCGGGGACGAAGTCCTTCTCCGCGTAAGATCAGAGGAAGTGTGCTGACAATTGCCATTGCTGCCACGCCGCCGGTTGTGCCAAGAGCAAGGAGGGCAAGATTTCCTTGGGAGAGCGTGCCGTTTGTTTCCGTTGTGCGCTGGGCGAAGACAATAAAAGACGCGATCACCGTGAGGTTGTTCAAAACTGGGGCGAAGGCAGGAACCGTGAAGCGTCGTTGGGCTTGGAGTAGCCCGCTTGACAGGGCATTGAGGGCATAGAAGAAGATTTGGGGCCCAAAGAAACGTAGAAAATCGACTCCAATTTTGTGTTCTTCTTCTGTGAGGTCGGGTCCAGAAATATCGAGAATAAAGGGAGCAGCAAAGGAGAGGAGAGCGGAAGCCATGACCGCGATGCTCAACCCCAGACAGAAGAGGGTGGAGATCATGCGCTGCCCGTCTTCTTTGTGAGAACGATTTAGTTCTTCTACGAAGATGGGCACAAGCACGGAGGTCAAGACCCCACCAAGTGCGAGTTCATAGATCTGGTTTGGGGCAGTGTTGGCGTAGTTGTAAGAGTTGGAAATCACGCCGAGGCCGAGTGCATACGCGAGAGCGGCAGTGCGCCCGAGTCCTGTGATCCGCGAGAGCAGCGTGCCAAGCGCAAGAATGCCGCTTGCTTTGAGGAGACGGTCGGTGCCTGCGGGTGCGGGTGGACTGTCCGTTAATGGTGGGGAGTCGTCAGACTTTGTGGGCTTCGCTGTTTCTGTGGTTTTTGTGGTTTCTGTCGTCTCATTGTGTTCTGAAATGTTTTTCTGGTCTCCTGTCTCGTCCCTTGTCCTGAAGTGGGAATTTGGCTGGTTTGTGTCTGGGGCCCATTCCGAGTGGCTTTGCTGGATGTCTGGTGGGACGGATTGTAAGAGGCCGGGAGGGATGATCATTTTTCTCGTCTCGGCACTCTGGAGGTGAGAAAGCGCGAGATCTGAGACTGTGTCTTTGCTGGTGTTGTGTGTTGCTGGTTCTGTTGTTTTCTGGGTCGTGTTTTTCTGGGAAGTGGACCTCCTGTTTCCTCGCGCGTGGCGGAGCTGTGGTGTGTTGCGTTGGTGACGGCGACGTCTGGCGTCAATGGTCCACCAAAAAGCGAGGATGATGAGGGAAAGAAGCGAGAGTGCGACGGCGACTGTATTTACTGTCGTACTCGTAATGTGTAGGGAGCGTTGCAGCAGGGTATAGGGGGGATTTGCGGCAGAGGCGATTTTTAGATCGAGGACGTATTTCCCGCGCGATGGGGCTTTGACGTGAAATGTTGTCGTGAAGTTCCCGCTTGGCACGGTGACTTTTTTGGTTTCACCATGTTTTTTGTTCTCGAATTCAAGGGGGGCAGAGTCCAGGGTGACCAGGAGTCGGACAGAGTATCCTGTGTTGTTTTGAATGGAGATGGGGATCTCGCCTTCTCGTGAAGTGAGAGTGAGATCAACATCTTCTGGTATGTATATGCCCGAATATAAATTGTTGATTCGTGCTCGAATAGGCGCAATGTAGGCGCTTGTTCCCCCGTTGGAAATAATCCTCTGGTCAGTGGCGCGCAGTACTTGCTCGAACACCCCCTGAAACTCTTTTGGCAGAGGCTGCTGACGTGGGCAACCGGCCGTACCAGGAAGAACGCAGAGCATCTCGTACAAACGATGGAGCTCTTGCAATGTTTCAGAAATAAGATCGTATTGTTCTTTGCGTTTTTCCAGAGACGGAGAAGACGGTGTGAGAGGCAGCGTGAGAGCGTGCACCTGCCGGCCTTGCTTCACCTGTTGAAAGGGAAGAGACTCTACAAATCCTGATAAATACTGGGCGTGAAGGTGTGCCACGCTGTTGATGCGAAAGGCTGCTTCTTCCAGAAAAGTTTTGGACGGGGACCAATCGCTTGGGGAGAGGATGACGGCCCCTCTTTTTTCGGAGGGCCGCTCAAGATGCAAAATCGTGAGGTCTGCAAGCAGGCGTTGAGCTGCCGCAACAGGCCCTCCTTCTGTTTCATTCAAATCCCCAAGTAAAAAGGGATCTGTGCGAATGCCCCGGAGGCGGGATTCGTCTGAGAACGCAAAAGCTTGTGTCAGGCTTGTACGGAGGATGTCGGTATCGACGGTCGACACAGCATGCGGAGCCACGACTGCGGTATGGACTCCCGTGTCCGCAAGAAAAAACAGGGCTTCGGGAGAAATCCCCTCGGCGGAAACAACACGAATGTTTTGCACTGGTTGGGCGTGGAAATTCTGGATGAGAATTTTTTCGGTGTGGATCGTGCCATAGTTTTGCTGCTCATTACGGAGAAGATGCCAGATGGGGTGTGCATCCGCATCCATGTGGGTAAAGGATCCCCCTAAAATTTCATGCTTTGCCCCCAAATCCGGCAAGGTTTGCAGCCATCTGGCGATCAGCGGGATATTCTCGTGCGCCCGAGCCCGCTCTATCGTCTCCGCTATAGGCCAGAGGGTAAGAGGCAGATCGGACGACTCTGCTGCTCTGGTCAAGCCCGCTAAGCGACCTTCTGATGTGAGATCGGAAAGGAGGGTTTTCGTATCGTCAGGAGTGGCTGGAAGGAGAGATTGCAGCGGCCAGATCCACGCAAGGCCGAAAGGAGATGCCGCCTTCTTCTCCAGACGAACTGCAAAGGTAGTGGCTGTTGCCAGCGTCTTGTTTGTGTGCTTGTTCCGAAGGGTCAGGCTGAGAGGATAGACGCCGTCTTCGCTGAGGATGAGGCTGCGAGAGGAGTGTGCGCCATCGTTGACAACGAGCGGAGAGAAGGTCGCGGTATAGAGCGATAATGCTTGTGTTTCTTCTGGGTTCTCTGCTGCGGGGCTGCCTGCTCTCGGTTTCTCTTCTTCGGGTGACGGTGATGACACAAGACCCGGTGATGTGGTGTCTGTCTGCGAAGCAAAAATCTGTTGTGTGATGACAGGGATAGTCACCTGGGGCGGCGGGGCAGGTGACTGCGCGGTCGCGAGAAGAAAAGCTGACCGGGTCGTGACACGTGAAGCTATATGAACGCCGACTTCGAGCTGTGCTGCAGCCAAAGAAGATTGTACGGCAACAAGAAGGGGAAATTTTTTGCCGGGCTCGGCAAGCGGCGGGATCGAAATCAATTCGATTTTGTGTGTGTCCTGCGATCTGGGGGCCTGGCGGAAGGAGGCTGCTGCAAAGCTGAAAGAGCCGGACAAAGCATCAGGCGTTGCAGCTTGGGTGGATTGAGATGATTTCTTTGGGGTGTCTTCGCTGTTTCTTCCCGCTGCGGTGATCCCCGAACTGTGTGTCTGAGCGAAGGGCGCACCGCCCGGAAGAAGTGCCCAGAGTGCGAGCGCGAGGAGAAAGAACAGAGCGGTCGAGAGCCTTGCGCGCTGTGACGCCAAGGCTCGGCGCACAACTCCCTTCATGGGAGGTCACCATTTGTTTTGGCAGACTTTTGCAGAGAACGGCTCATGACATACAAGCCAGAATGCAGCATCTCAAAGCCGCATGTTTGGTAAAGCGTTCGTGCCCGGAGGTTTGATTCCTGTGTGTTGACGACACACGACCTTGAACGACGGCGCACGAGCCACTCCAAGCAGTCCCGCACAAGAGAAGTTCCGATTTGTTTGCCTTGTGCAGAGGGGACCACGGCGAGTCGCTGCAGAAATCCCTGTTGACGATTTCGTCCTGTAATGCAGTATCCCAAAATTGTGCCTTCTGGGATGGTTTTCCTTTGGGTGTTGTCTGATTCCCATCGTGGTGCAGGAAAACGAAAAGGCTTGGAAGCTACTGCCACGCGAAAAGAAGACTGTGGTGTCGCTGTGCACGCCTCTATCAGGGCATCACGATCGAAACGCCAGAATTGGTCGAACGCTGTGTGGTCAAGTTGTAACACGGTCGGGATATCGTTTGCTTCCGCGCGGCGAATGGCGACTTTTTCATGAATTTTTATCTGTGGGAGTGCACCAAGACGGTGGATGAGGACGTGCAAGTGTTCCCGCGCCGAGAAATCTGCTTGGAGATAAGGAACAATCTCGCTTGGGGTGAGGGCCGGAGTGACCACAGAAGCGAACCCACTTGTTGTGAGCCATTCGCAACAATGCTGAATAAAATGAGGGGTCAACAATGGAGTGTTTTGGGGGGCAGCGATAACGGCAACTCCTTCGAGTCCGCGCCATTGCCCCACATGCGCTTGTTCGCCATTCCATATGTGAACTTCGGACGGCACGCCCGATCCTTGTTCGTCGCTGACGGATACTTTACTGAAATGTCTGATTGGACGGCGCCATAGGCGTCTCCACGGCAATGCTGGATGGTCCATGAAAGCCTTTGTGAGCTGACAGGAACATAGGACAAGTGCCGAAGCGGGATAGTACTGCTCTTGTTCTGCTCTGGCACCAACGCGCGGTTGTCTTTGTCGAAATATTGCTGCTCTTTCGGTCTGAAAGAGAAAAACCTGCCTGTTACACTGGGTATATAAAGAATGCCATTTTGTTTGACACTTTTGAGATGCGAATTTTTTTCCTTGGCCTCTGTCCCATGAAAGAAAAGCACAAGGTTCTGCAATATGCAGTGTGACGCAGTCTGGAAAAATGCACGTGTCTCTCTTGTGCTACTCCTTTTCGCGAGAACATTTACGAGAATATGGTACTTTTCTTCTCTCTTTTTCGTGTGGAAAAGAGAGGGGATTTCCTCAGTCCCAGTAGGATCAGGGTATGCAGCCGATGCTGATTTTTAACGAGGGAGGCCTGGATCACGATCCAGGAGTCCAACACCCAGAACGAGCATCTCGATTGCTTACCTTGTCCAATTTCAATAAGCGTCGTCCAGATCTGGCGGAAAGAGTGGAGACGCTCTCGTCTCAGACGCTGGGAGAGCGCAAAGCACTGCGGCTCGTTCATTCCCTTGATCACCTGTCGCACCTGCATGAGATTGACGAACAAGGCGGAGGGATGATCGACGGAGATACCGTGATGTCTTCCGCTTCGTACCAGGCAGCCCTGTGCGGGGTTGGTGCTGGTCTGGCTGGGGTTGAGGCTGTGCGTCATGGTGCTCCTTTTGCTTTTGCTGTTATTCGTCCTCCTGGACACCATGCCTCAGTCAATCGTTCGATGGGATTTTGTCTGCTGAACAATGTTGCCGTGGCTGCTGCAGTGCTCCGAGATCAAGGGGAACGTGTACTCGTCTTGGATTGGGATGCCCATCATGGGAATGGCACACAAGACATCTTTTATGAGGATTCTCGCGTATTTTACGTGTCTCTGCACGAGTATCCGGCTTTTCCTGGCACCGGTGCGCTCCATGAGACAGGACGGGGAGAGGGTATCGGATGCACAATGAACTTTCCCTTTCCCAGCGGGACCGGGGAAGCCGTCTACCTGGAGGCTTTTGACGAAGTACTTGTGCCCGTGATGGAACAGTACCGTCCGACATGGATTCTTGTCTCGGCAGGATATGACGCGCATTACGCGGACCCTCTGACTGACTTAGGACTTCGCTCCTACACCTTTTTTCTTTTGACTGCGAGAGTCCAAGAGCTCGCGCGGCAGCATGCACAAGGGCGTCTCGTTTTCTTTTTGGAAGGCGGATACAATCTGGAAGCGCTTGCTGCCTCTTTTGAGACCACTTTGGAAGCTTTGCTTGTGCACCAGGGAGAGGCCGATAGGCGTCCGACTGGAGACGGTCGGTGTCGAGAAGGCCATGAAGTAATCGAGCGGGTACGGTCTCTTTTCCTTTCTTACTGGGATCTTTGAGAGCAACAGTTTGGGAGAGACAGTATCGAAATTCCTACTTTTTTGGGTTGGCTTGCCGTTAAGAAGGCGAGATGAGGTTTTGTGTCAGCCAGGATTCTTCCCTACTGATGCTTGCCTGTGGTGAGAGCATGAAGCGTCGATTGGTCCCCATAAAGTGTCTGGCGTGGAAAACGAAGGATTACTTGGGCGGTTGCGGCGCTGCTTCGGTTTTGACCTTCATGCGGAAAAGGGCGGTGTGGTGGAGATCGACGATTTTCTTCGTATGCTCGTCGAACAGCGCGGATCGGACCTACACGTAAAAACAGGGTCGTCTGCCTGTGTCCGAGTGAACGGGCATTTACTTCCTTTATCCGACAGGACTTTAACTCCTGAGGAAGTTGAACATTGGGCTTTCTACATCATGCCGAAGAAGCTGAGTGAGGAATTTCGACAGAGCAACGAAGCCGACTTTGCGTATTCCATTTCAGGCATAGGAAGGTTCCGCGTGAATGCCTTCCGGCAGCGTGGCACAGTGGGAATGGTATTCCGCCGTGTGCAGAGCGCGATTCCTGACATTACTGCGCTGGGATTACCGCCGATCGTTGGAAATTTGGCAGACGAGCGCCGCGGATTGGTGCTTGTGACAGGCCCTACCGGGTCGGGAAAAACAACGACGCTGGCTTCTATGATCGACCGGATCAATCAGACCCGGCGCTGTCATATTGTGACAATCGAAGATCCCATTGAAGTGATCCATACCGATAAGCTGGCTCTCGTGAGTCAGCGTGAAATTGGCATGGACACGAAGGATTTTGCGACAGCAATGAAGCGGGTGTTGCGCCAAGATCCCGATGTGATCCTGGTGGGAGAGATGCGAGATCCTGAAACAGTGTGGGCAGCGCTCGCTGCTTCAGAGACGGGACACTTTGTGCTTTCGACGCTGCACACGACCGACGCGCAAGAAAGCGTGAACCGTCTGATTGATTTTTTCCCCTCTGCCCAACAGAAACAAGTGCGTTTGTCGCTGGCTGGTGCTTTGCGAGGAGTGGTGAGTCAGCGTTTGGCCCCATTGTCAGACGGTCAAGGGCGTACTCCTATTGTTGAAGTCATGGTGACGACAGGGCGTATTTTCGATGCCATTGTGGATCCGGAAAAGACAAATTCTCTGCATGAACTCATAAAAGAGGGCGAGTACTATGGGATGCAGACCTTTGACCAAGCTGTCTATGACTTGTTTGTGAATGGGCGGATCACGATACAGGACGCTTTGTCATCTTGTTCCCATCCACATGACTTGAAAATCATGCTGCAACAGTCCGGCGTGATGCGGAATGCGGAAGGGACTGCTGTTTCCCTGTGAATTTTGGGGGAAACGGGGTTCTTCGCGTGAGGATTGTCCTTGGGTGTTTGTTGTGTGCCCGTTGCAAGAATCTTGCTTGGAAGAAGTCCAATGAAAAGAACTTTACTGGATGAGACAGTCCCGAAAAAATGCGCGAAGGTTGTTTTCCAAAAAAACAAGGTGTGTTGTGCCGCAGGTGGCGCGTACAGTGACCCGGATGTCTGCGACTACTTCTTCTCTTGAAAAAATACTACGTGCCCCTGCCGTGATGCGGTTGGCGGAAATTTTCCGCGCCGCTGATCATGACTTGTATTTGGTTGGGGGGAGCGTCCGAGATGCACTGCTTGGGCGTCAGCAGGAGGATTTTGATTTTGCCACGAGCGCCACTCCGGAGGAGATCGAGTCATTGCTCTCCTCTGCCGCCTCTGCTTTATGGACGGTCGGCCGGGAGTTCGGCACGATTGCTGCAGAACTTGCAGGTCACAAGGTCGAAGTCACGACATACCGCAGTGATGTCTACTCATCGGACTCCCGAAAGCCGACTGTGGTCTTTGGTGATTCGATTGTGGAAGATCTGCGCCGTCGCGATTTCACGATGAATGCGATGGCCATCTCGTTGCCGGAAGGGAATTTGGTTGATCCTTTTGGCGGCGTGAAGGCGCTTGCTGCTGCTTGTCTCGATACCCCGCGTTCGCCTGAAGAGTCTTTCACGGAAGATCCCCTTCGGATGTTGCGAGCTTGCCGCTTTGTTTCTCAGCTTGGAGCTTTCCCCTCTGACCGTGTGGTGCAAGCAATGACGCGCATGCAACGCCGGCTCGAGATTGTGTCGATTGAGCGCGTGCGTGACGAGCTGTGCAAGATTCTTGTGCTCGATGACCCTGTAAAAGCGCTCTGGTTGCTTGTCGATACAAAATTGTCTGATCAGTTTCTTCCTGAGCTTGCCTCGATGCGGCTTGAGCAAGATCCCATTCACCGGCACAAAGATGTCCTTACCCACACCATTGCGGTGACAGGAAAAACTTCCCCGAGACTTCGGCTCCGTCTTGCCGCGCTCTTGCATGATATTGCCAAGCCGCAAACCCGCTCATATGGCCCAAACGGCGTGCATTTTTATCACCACGATATTGTTGGGGCGAAGATGGTGCGGCACCGCTTGCGTGTGCTGAAGTGCCCAAAGGGCCTTATTTCTGACGTCACAGAGCTCGTGGCTTTGCATTTGCGTTTCCATAGTTACGGGAATGGGTGGACGGATTCTGCTGTGCGGCGTTATGTGCGAGACGCGGGGCATCTTTTGGTGGATTTGAATGAATTAACTCGTTGTGATTGCACGACCCGCAACAAGCGACGTGCTCTTTTGTTGCAGCACCGGATGGATGAGCTCGAAGAGCGAATCGTTGCGTTACGAGAACAAGAAGAACTCGATGCATTGCGTCCTGCTCTCAACGGGAACGAGGTCATGACCCGGCTTGGGGTGGCTCCCGGTCCGGAGGTGGGTGAGGCGATGCGTTTTCTTCTGACACTACGCCTCGAAGAAGGCGAAATTTCGCGAGAAGAAGCATCGCAACGGCTTGACGCGTGGTGGGCAGAACGTTCGAGCAGCCCCTGATCTTTTTCCCTCTCTTTTCTGGTTTTGTACTTGGTGAGGGAGGGCGAGAAATTCAGTTAGCCACTATGAGTGGTGATGCCTTTGTGCGCGTCTACTTTCGCATAGGGTCCCGTTTCCTTTTTTCGCATGAGCGAAGGAGGAAAAACTGCTGTTGTGTGGAGATTGCAGAAAGATAAACTACTTATCGTGTGAAAAGGTACTTAGTTTCCGAAATACATACTGTTTTGTTGGGTTTTCTCGCCGGAAGAGCGTGTGACACCCTGTAGTGGATGTCTTGGTTTTCTTCTGGAAAGACGAAAAAACGAAGAGGAGAGTGGCTGTTTTTTTTGTCTTTTGCTCCGCCTTCTGTCCCTCGTGAAAGGGTTTTGGAAACTGTATTTCTTCTTTCTGAAAAGCACTTTCGTTTCTGTGAGTGGTTGACTTGAGACGTGAGTGCGCCGCGCGTCATAGAATGGGCGCGTGTTGATCAATGGGGTAACCGACTATTCAATGGCCCGGCGGGCTATTCTCGCCGATCTCAAAGAGGGGCGTTGCGCGAGGGGTGACGTGTGTGACGCCCAGACTGAGCTCTTGCGTGCTGCTCGGTACCAAGGCGTTGTGACAGACGTTGAGTGTCCGGTATGCCCGACGGGACAGCTCTTGCAAGTGACGTTTGCTTTTGGGCAGCGCCTCGCGCGCCGCAATGGTCGTGTCGTGCGGCGCGATGAGATTCCCTCTTATATTGCGACTGAGGGAGTGCGATGCTACACCGTTGAGGTTTGTCTTGATTGTTCGTGGAACTATCTGTTGCGGTCCCACATCGGTCTGGAACGGTCAGTGAAACCCGATGTTTCTGACGGATGACTCTCTTCGGGGTCGCGGTGCGGCAATCTGGTCTGCTGGGGACGGGGCACCTTTGTGAGTGGAGATTCTCACGGGGAGTAACCTGATGTGCTGTCGAAGTTTCTATCAAACTGACAGAACTACTTCTTACTGCGTTGTGAACGGTTTTGCTGTAGAGCGGCATCTGATGGCTGACGGGTCTACCGGATGGATGGGACCTCCGCCGTGCTGCAGTAGAGGAGAATGGAAACGGTGAACGGAGCAAAGTCAAGTTCGATGCCTTCCTCCGTGCCGGCGACAAAAAGCCGTGCCCCACATCAGGGCGGTCGCCAGTATTTTCCTTCACGTGCCCAAACTGTCTCTGTGCGGAAAACGGGCTATAAAACGAAGCGCCCATTTCGTCTGGTGCTCCTTGCCGGCTTTGCTGCCTTTGCGTTACTGATGGGAATCGCCGGGGTAGTCCTGTACTTCCTCTCGAAGATCCCCCTCCCTGAGAGCACTCCTCCTGTTGCGGAAACCACCCAGGTGTATTTTTCAGACGGACAAACAGTTCTTTTTGAGGCATTCAAGGAAGAGAATCGGATCGTTATTCCTTTTGTCTGTAAAGGGGAAGCTCCGGAAGAAGGGCGCATGGAGCCCTGCTATGAGCATCTCCCGCAAATGGTGATTGATGCAGTGATCGCACGAGAAGACCGCCGTTATTTCGAGCATCCTGGAATTGACCTGCGCGGTTCTCTCCGTGCCCTATGGGCAGACTTGCGGAGCAAACCCGTGCAAGGTGGATCAACGATTCCACAGCAGTATGTGAAGAATGTGTTTGTGGGGAGTTCGCGCAGCCTGACGCGAAAGATAGAAGAAGCGGTCATCTCTTTTAAGCTCACAAGGAAGTATTCAAAAGAAGATATTCTTCTGCTTTACCTCAACACTATTTATTTCGGCCGAGGCGCGTATGGCATCGAAGCAGCTGCCAATGTGTATTTCAACCAAAGCATTTTTTCTACTGATGAGTCGGGGAAGCCTTCTCTGACCGTCGGTCAGGTCGCAACCCTGGCCGGTATGATCAACAACCCCGCAGTTGGTGACCGCATTACACGAGCACAAAACAACGCAAGTATTACACGTCGAAGGGATGCGACACTCCAGGCCATGGTGGAGACAGGAACCCTCACACAAGCCGAAGCCGACCTGCACACGGCGATGCCCCTTGAGGAAATTCTGGATGTCCAACAGCGTAAGACAATTCCCTCGGCAGAGGGGTCAGCGTACTTCGCGCGGTATGCCGAGAAAAAGCTGGTCGAGCTGTATGGAGCGGAAAAAGTGTACCAAGGGGGTCTCAAGGTTATTACGACCTTGGATCCAATAATACAGAAGTCTGCAGAAGATGCCGTCAAGAAAAATCTGGGTCGTACGGACGACCCGGATGCTGCTGTTGTCACACTCGACGCGAACGGCAGGATCGTGGCAATGGTCGGGGGCAAAGACTTTGCCGAGAGCGAGGTGAACCTGGCGACGGGAGCAGGCGATGGGTTTGGGAGCAATGGACGTCAGCCGGGCTCTGTGTTTAAACCGATGACTTTGGCCGCAGCTGTTGATAACAACTATTCGATTGACTCGAGGTTCAATTCGCCGAAGACCATCGAGATTAACGGTCATACTGTGCGTGGTGGCCACTGCAAAGGTGCGGTGACGCTGACACGGGCAATGGAATGTTCGTCAAACACGGTATACGTGCAGTTACAACAACTGATCGGGACCCGCACACTCATGCAGACAGCCAAATCGCTTGGTGTGGAGAGTGAACTGCAAGAAGTGGATTCCCTCACCTTGGGATCTGTTGAAGTGAGCCCTCTCGAAATGGCCAAGGCGTACAGTGTTTTTGCGAACCGCGGGGTCTTAAACGGAGCCCGTGCGATCGATAAGGTCTACAACTCTGATGGAGACTTGCTGTACGACGCAAGTCAAGAGTCTGGGCTGGAATCGAAGCGTGTGCTCACCCAGGTTGTCGCCGACAACCTCACCTATGTTCTTAAACGTGTGATCTCCGGTGAGGGTGCCACCGGGTGGCGTGCACGTATTCCCGGTATCGATGTGGCGGGGAAAACGGGAACCACTCAGAATTATACGGACGCCTGGTTCCTCGGCTACTCCACCATGTACACCACTGCTGTGTGGGTAGGCTACAAGGAAAATAATCGGCAATCGATGCGGAACCTCCACGGTTTTTCTCGTGTGGAGGGAGGAACACTTCCTGCCCGTGTGTGGCAGACGCATATGTCGAGCATTATGAAAGGAAAAAAGGTAGCGTTGTTTCCCCGGCCACGGAGTTTTCCTGGACGTGTGTATATTGATCCCAATATTCTGCTTCTGGAAGAGGAAGAAAATGCGGAAGGGTTTCCTTTTGGGATCGACCCGAATGACCCTTCTCTCCCAGGTGGATTGCCAATTTTTCCCTTTCCTCCGACGAATAGGCAGAAAGAACAGCAACAGCCCGGGCAACAGAAACCGGAACAGCGACAGCGTGAGAAAGAGGTTTCTCCGCCCCCGCAAGAGCCCTCTTCTTATGAGTACCGTTACGATCAGTAGCCTCCCCGAGTTGGAAGTGGGAGTTTTTTCTGGCCTTCCTCTCCCCCGGGTGTCTGCACGTTGCACGCGTGTGCGGGTTGTCTGCCTTCGCCATCGTGCGCCACATGTCATGTGTGTGTCCTCCCGTTTCTGCTGAAAAAGCAGATATGTGGAAAAAAATCACGGAATGGGAAGCAGGGTGTTTGTTGTTGGACACTGAAGAATGTAAACGGGGACCGCTCCCCGCGGAGCAGTCTCTGAGAAAAGGCCTGACAACAGACGCCGGCAGCTCTTTTTGAGCGCTGGACGTGAGGAGGCACTCATGAGTAGCTATTCGGCTGACTCTCTCTCGAATCGTCCTGCTACCTCTGGACAGGATGGCGGGGTTTTCCGTTCTGAGCGGCAGGGTTCTTCTTTCCCTCGAGAAAAGAACGTTACTGTTCCAATGGTGCGGGAGGCGAAGCGATCTGGCATTCGGGTTGTGATGACGACGGCCTACGACGCTCCGACTGCGCGTATTGCGCATGAGGCTGGTGTCGACGTCATTCTGGTGGGAGACTCCCTTGGCATGGTCGTGCTTGGACGCGACAATACCCTCTCCGTGACTGTTGAGGAGGTCTGCCATCACACCGCGGCAGTGACTTCTCAAACGCTCCGCCCGCTTGTTGTGGCAGATATGCCCTTTCTCAGCTATCACGTCTCGGTGCAGGACACGATCCGCAACGCTGGACGTTTGATTGTGGAAGGCGGGGCCGCTGCCGTCAAGATCGAGGGAGGAAGAAAACGTCTACATATGATTACTGCTCTGCTTGATGCCGAGATCCCGGTGATGGGGCATCTCGGATTGACACCGCAGAGTGTGCATGCCATGGGTGGTTTTCGTGTGCAAGGCAAAGCAATTGCCAAGGCTGAGGAGATTATTGCCGATGCTGCTGCCCTTGCAGAGGCGGGTGTGTTCGCTATGGTCCTTGAGGGAATACCTGCTGAGCTGGCGGCCATCATCACTGAAGATGTTGGAGTGCCGACCATTGGAATTGGCGCAGGTGCTGCTTGCGACGGGCAAGTCCTTGTGCTGCATGATCTACTTGGTTTGACCGCAAACCGCGTGCCGAAATTTGTTCGTGTCTATGCGGATCTTGCTGATGTTGCGGTGAATGCCGTACAGCAATATGCGCAAGACGTGCGTGCGGGCACTTTCCCGGAGAAAGCGGAATCCTACACATTGCCTACAGAGGTGGCGGCGAAGCTACGCGGCGTTTGATCACCTGACTCCGCTCCCTGTCTCTGCCAGGCTGAACAGGGTGTGGTGTACGTGAAAAGGACGGCGAGCATGATCCGAGGCGCCTTGTTCTCCGGATTTTTTGTTTTTCTTGCGGCATGCTCCGGGAACGGGGCGTCCTCTTCTCTCTCGCCCGTGTCCCCTGCAGTGTCGTCATCTTCCACGCCAGAGATGGGAATCTCTGCTTTTTTTTCTCAGACCGGGAAAGCCTCCGACACATCTGACACGAGTAGTGCGATTCCTGTCATTACCTGGAACGCGTGTCTTCTGCTCGCAGATACAGAGGAAGAGCGACGTGTCGGGCTTTCTGGACGCGCTTCTTTGTCTGGCTTTGACGGCATGTTGTTTGAGTTTACAGAGAAGTCGCGGTACTCGTTCTGGATGAAAGACACCCTACTTGATCTGGAACTCCTTCCTGTCGCAGAAGATCATACGGTGTCCGCACCGCTTGCGATGCGCACATGTCCCGACGGAAATTGCCCCTTTTATACTCCTGTGTTGCCGTATTCTCGTGCTGTGGAACTTCCCGCAGGAACACTCGCAGTCCAGGGTATCTTTCCTGGACAAGCAGATGTGTACTTTGAAAAAGGAGAAGAGTCCTGCGGTTGAACCTCCGTGTTGGAACGGAATGTTGCTAGAATTATTTTGTTCCCGCTCAAAGTGAGCATTACCCTATGCGCGAAATCTCACGTGCCACGTTGATTGCTGATTTTTGCACGAGTACTGGCCGGACGAGTTGTCGGGTTGTGGTGAGCGTCCGGTTCTTCTCCCGGCAGGGTGCGGTTCAGTAGCGGCGAATTTTCTCTGTGTCATGCTGCATGTGTGAGTGTGCATGACTTCTGAGGGGAAGACGCTGTAACGGGAATCCGAAAGAAGTTTGGTCCGTGTCAGTGAGCAGGCATTTGCGTTGACGTGTGGTGCTGTCTCGTCCTATGGGGCTTGAGAAGAAGTCTCTGTGGCGAAGCTTTCAGGTAAATCCAGCTGGAGCGGTCTGCTGCCCTGCCCCGCAAAAAGGGGCCTCTGTTTCCGGCTTTGGAAAATGCTTTTTCTGCTGCAAGCCGGAGAGCCCAAAGGGAAAAATAATGAGAGTATATGAGTCTTTGATCATTTTTAGCTCGGAGACTGAAGAAGACCAGGTCCGTGAGCTATCCGAGCGCTTGCGCAAGATTATTGAGGAGGGGGGTGGCACTGTGCGTGATATCGATTATTGGGGTCGGCGCAGTCTTGCATATGAAATCAAAGATCGTCAGGGAGTGCGCTACCGGACAGGCACTTATGTGTGCATGTTGCTGAGTTCCGAGATTGGGCCGGTGAACGAAGTCAACCGTCAACTCTCGCTGGCAGATAGTGTGCTGCGCTCCAAAACTGTTCGGATCCCAGACCATGTGCCACTGGCACAGGCAGGGAAAAGTGCCTGAAAGCAGGAAGGCGGAAAGCGGAGATGGCGCGCAACGATAATTCTGTGACAATAATCGGGAATCTTACGGATGCTCCCGAACTGCGATTTACTTCAAGCGGCACGGCAATGGCGCGTATGAGACTCGCTTGCAACAGGCGCTGGAGAGACAACCAGAGTAACGAGTGGCGGGAAGAAACAGACTTTATTCCTGTCACCGCTTGGAGAGAACTCGCGGAGAATAGCGCGAGTTCTCTTGTGAAAGGATCTCGTGTCATTGTGACGGGCCGCCTTTCTCAGCGTTCCTGGGAAACCCCCCAAGGGGAACGCCGTTCTATGGTGGAAGTGCAGGCCGATGAGATCGGTCCGAGCTTGCGTTGGGCGACTGCCCAAGTGGCCAAGGTGCGGCGAGAAGACAATAATTTCGGCGGCATGCCAGATATGGCCCCAGCGAGTGTGCCTACTGTCGCACCGGCAGGGGGCTATGGCGGCGGACCTTCCGCTCCTGCTCCGGTCAACAGTGGTTTTTCCGGGGGAGCAGACGAGCAGCCTTGGGACGACGAGCCTGCCTTCTGAATTTGCGTGCAAAAAATGACAGGCTGGTTTTCGCGCTCCTCGAGCGGTTTGCGCCGACCCCGGGGCGGAGAGAGGGCGAGACTCGGGCGAGAAAGATTGAGGTAGCAGATGAGAGTCATCTTGCGGTCGGATGTCCAGAAATTGGGGCACAAGGGCGATATCGTCGACGTATCTGATGGGTACGCACGCAACTATTTGGTTCCGAAGGGGTTTGCCATCACGGCCACGATTGGGGCTGTGAAACAGGCGAGTGAGATGCAACGCGCGCGGCAACAACGAGATGAGCGTGAGCGTGAATCTGCAGACCTGCTCTCTCGGAAGCTTTCTGCGGCTCGTCTGCGCGTGAAGGCAAAAGCTGGGATTGACGGGAAATTGTTTGGTTCCATCACTGCTGCGGACGTCGCAAAAGCGGCAGAGAAGCAGGCGAACGAGCAACTCGACAAGCGGCGTATTCACATTCCAGACAGCATCAAGTCGGTTGGCTTGCACGAGGTGTCTGTGCGTCCCCACCCCGAAGTGGAGTTCAAACTCACGATCGAGGTAGTTCCCGAAGTGTGAGCTTCCTTCTTTGGGAGATAATGTGAGGTCCGCCCGTCACGGGCGGACCTTCTTCGTGTGAGAGCATCTGCGAGAGTGTTCGTGTCAAGAAGCCGTGATTGTGCGACCCGAGAGAGAATCCGCTGCATCCTTTCCGCCGAGAAGATCGCTCACGTCTGCAAATCCCCTTTTCCGCAGCAGGCTCGCGGCAATTGAGGACTGGTAACTGCTTCTGCAATAGACGACCGTGGGCGCCTCAGGGTTGAGGGTGCCCATTTTCTCGTGAAGTTGTGGCAAAGGGATGCTGATTGCTCCAGGCAAATGCTCCAGCTTGTATTCGCTCGGGCTGCGCACATCGATGAGAACGAGCCCTGCCAGGTCTTTTTGCCGTTGAAACATTTCGCTTGCGGTGAGGCGAGATGCTTGCTGCACCAGGTGCGGTGCCTCCATAAAGGCCTCTTCAGGTTTCTCCAAAAAACCGAGAATATTATCGTATCCGATACGGCTGAGGCGGATTTTCGCTTCCTGTTCCCTTCCTGATGTTGCCACCAAGATGATGGACGTCTCGGGTGCTATTACGCTGCCCGCGTATTCAGCATACCGGCCTTCAAGGCCAACATTGATAGACCCCACAAGATGGGCTTTGGCGAATTCGACGGGAGAACGGGTATCGACGACCACAGCTCCTTGTGCACAATGCGCGCTGACCTGATCGAGTGAGAGCGCGGCAGACAGCTGGGTTTCATCGAAGAGCGGTCGGTTTTCTCGGTTCCGTATGGCGTCAAAAAGGAAGTAGCCAGGGGCAGGTGGCTGGGCTTTCGTGATCATTTCCACGAAAGCCTCCTGTGACCGCAGCGCGAGGGCATAGTTTGTGGCCCGCTGCTCCCCTATTGTCGACTCGATGGTTGCCGAGAGGTTCCTTCCGCACGCGGATCCTGCGCCGTGCCCCGGGAAGACACGTGTCTCGTCGGGGAGCGACAAGATCTTTTCGTGCAGCGAGTGGTAAAGGCTTGCTGCCATGTCCCGCGGGTTTTTCCCGATTGTGTCGAGCAGGTCAGGACGACCGACATCACCAATGAAGAGGGTATCGCCAGTGAGCGCCCCATAGGGTATCTCGTCTGTGGCATGGGCATAGACCAGCAAAATGATGGATTCCGGGGTGTGTCCGGGAGTTTCTCGCACTTCGACGGTCACGTCACCAAGGGAGATGCGTTCTTTGTCGGTAAGTGCGTGAATAGGAAAGGAAACGTGCTCAGCGGCCGCGGCACCGAACGCGATTTTTGCTCCTGTGGCGGCTGCTAACTCGAGGTGTCCTGAGAGGAAATCCGCATGGAAATGGGTTTCGATCACAAGCTCGATCGTGAGATTGTGCGTTTGCGCGTCCGAAAGATACTGCGCAATGTCTCGACGTGGGTCGATGACAATGGCGCGGCCTGTTGTCTCGTCTCCAATCAAGTAAGAGGCTTGAGAGAGACACCCCAAGTAATACTGTTTAAAAATCATTCTTCTTCCTTTTTGATTTTGTGAGGACTCACGATCAGAGAAGGATCTCCTAGGCGAGTCCGCGCAGGATGAAATTCCAGTACATAAACGGGAGACCGTACTTTTTCAGAAGCCACATGTCTCGCCGTTCTTTCTGGGTATTGATGAGGGGAATGGTCGGGGTGGGCTGCATGGAATAATCGAATTCCGCGAGCAGCATTTTTCCTTTGGCGGTCACAATGGGACAGGATGCATAACCGTTGTACGACCCAGTGAGATTGTCGCCGTTTATCTGCGCGAGCAGATTTTTCACGACAACAGGCGCTTGTTTACGAGCCGCTGCCCCAGTTTTTGAATTCGGGCTATTCCCGGCGTCGCCCAGCGCGAAGACATTGGGCCAGCGCGTGTGTTGCAAGGTGTGCTTGTCAATATCGATGTAGCCCTTGGGGTCGTTTGGCGCGGCAAGCGGACTGTCTTTGATCCAGTCTGGCGCGCTTTGTGGTGGGACGGCGTGCATGAAATCGTAAGAGAGACGTTCTTTGCGTCCATCCTGACTCTGGTCGATCAGGACAGCCTCTTTTTTGTCGGGGTCGATTTCGACGAGTTCATGTTGGTAACGCATTTGTATGCCGTAGCGCTCGATCACTGCCTCGAGCACACGGGCGAACTCTGGAATCCCGAAGATGGTGGGAGTCGGGATGACGAGGGTGACCTCGATGTTGTCGAGCAAGCCCTGCCTCTGCCAATAGTCTGCAGCCATATAGGCAATTTTTTGTGGTGCCCCAGCACATTTGATTGGCCCGGAGGGCATGGTGAAGAGTGCCCGGCCAGATTTTGTGTTCTGTATGGCTTCCCAGGTTTTGGGGGCAAGGTCAAAGCGGTAATTACTGGAAACACCGTTTTTGCCAAGTGTGGGCGTGAGCCCAGGAATTTTGTCCCAGTCAAGTTGTATGCCAGGAGCGACGACAAGCAGGTCATAGTGGATGTGGACGCCTGTTCTGGTCGTGACCACTTGGTTTTCGGGATCAATCTCGTCAGCCGCGTCTTTGATCCAGGCAACCCCACGTGGCAGGACCTTTGCCTCGGCGCGCTTTGTTGTGTGGGCTGATGCGCACCCGGCCCCAACCAGCGTCCAAAGTGGCTGGTAATAGTGGGTGTCAGAGGGTTCGAGAAGGGCAACGTCGTCTTGTTTTGCTCGACGCAGACGGGCCGCGACCGCGACACCTGCGGCGCCTCCTCCGATAATCAGAATTTTGTGGTGGATCCTGTCCATCTGCGTGCTCCTTGGTGGGTGGCATATGCTCGCCATCTGTGTTCACTGATTTTCTCGACCGATTGTGCTTCAGATCGAGGGCTAGGATAGAGAAAACCCGTGAGTACCCTCTCACGTAATGACTGAATGTACGTACATCCTATCATATTGTGGAGAAAAAGAAAGCCAGACCAACAGGACGAGCCCCCGCAACGCGGCCCTGCACCCGCCATTGCGACAATCCTGCGGGTCTTGCCTATGGAAAGCATGCGACGTCTTGCCGGTACGTTCCGGAAATGTGCAGCGCCGGAATGACTGTGCTTGTTCCGACCTGCCAATGCCAAAATCCTCCGCTCCTGCGTCTTTCTGCATGCCAGAGTCTCTGACGGAAGGGCCACTCCTGTCATAGTGGCTGTTTCCCCGTCCTCGGAGAGGTTGAGCCGGACACACGCACTTACACAGAAACCACTCTGAGACTGCTCTGTTTCGCAGCACGCAACCGACCCTTCGGTTCACTGCCAACGAGGTCTCGTAATCCTCCGGAAAAGTACCCACAAACAGAGCGTGCCGGGGCTTTACGCGGTGCAATCAGCTGCACCTTGGAGCGCGCTGTGTAACCTCTGTGGACGCCTGCTCTTGCAGGTATCCCCGGCTGCTTCAGGAAAAGGAAGAGCCCGTACCTCATGGCGAAACTGATTCTCCTCAACGGACCTCCTGGTATTGAAAAGTCCACCCTCGCGCAAAAGTAGGTTGATGCCCACCCGCCGGCGCTTCGCTTGGATATCGACCTTGTGCGATCACTGCTCGGCGATTGGATCGGCCGTCAACAAGACTCAGGGCTGCAGGCATGACGACTCGCGATCTCGATGGCCCGCGAGCATCTGGCCTACCGCTACGACGTCATCGTCCCTCAATTTCTCGGGCGGCTTCGATTCATCTGCGACCTTGCAGGACTCGCTGCAGAAACGGGCAGCGACTTTTACGAGTTTGTCCCCCTCGACACAAACGAGAACGCACGCGAACGCTTCCTTCGAAAAGAAGAAGTTCCAGGGGCACGATTCAACTCCCGAGCTTTGGTCGAGCAAAATGGCGGCATCGTCATACTCGAGCAACAATACGACAGACTGATTGGGGTTATTGAGGCCCGACCCAATGCCTGCGTGATTGAAAGCCGGGAAGGTGAAATCGAAGGAACCTATCAAAGAGATACTTCGACGCTTGGTGCCGTGAATCAAAAAAGTTCACCGGAACCTACGGGAACCTATTACAAGTGTAGGTTCCGGATCGATGAACAGCTTCTTTCTGCGTAGTGTCTGTCGTCGTGACGCGAGATGCCTGCTCAATATTTCCTGTTTCACCAACAAGCCTGAGCCGGCGTTTCACCCGACCGCGCACCGCCGGCACGGTGAGGCCAAGCAGGATTGCACCGAGAAGTCGGAAGGGAACGTGAACACCTACGCTGAGACTGTCAATTTCTTGAGCGTTCATATTGAGAAGGTGACCGAGGCTGAGAAGGAAGGCTTCCCAATGCTTTATCTCCTTGGATTGCAGGCAGAACGTCATGGCCAGGGTCAGGCGAATGAGGCAGAGCGCTGAGTGAAGAGGCCGGAGGCCATAGTCGGAAACAATCCAGTAAGCATCGAGAAGACAACGAGTGTCCCAGAGGTCACTTTGTCGGCGCATTTCCATCTCGCTGTAGGAGAAGTCTGCCGCTCCTGGTTCGTTTTTCGCGTCTTCCCGGCCTTTGCGGAGATCCCGATAGATCTGGGCAAGATCTTTCGGTTCCGAAGAGGGAACATCCAGGTTTTGGGGGAGAGGAGGAGGTGCCCATTTCTTTTTGAAATGAGAGTGTTGTTTTCGCCAGAGGGCTTCTTGAAAGAAGAGAGGTGTCAAGCTGATCGCGACTGCTGAGCCGCTTTTGCAGGCTATTTTCCTGTCCTTCCGGGTACAGTTGGCCTGGGTGGAAGCTGGCCAACCATCCCGGAAAATAGCCATGTTCGCCGGAGCCTACGAACCTATTGCAAGTTTTCTTGATATCCGAGGTTTTCGAAGCGGGAGACGTGTTGGAAGTAGGCGAGGCGTACGACGCCGGTGGGGCCGGAACGGTGTTTTGCGATGATGAGTTCGGCTTCTCCGGCTTCTGGGCTTTCTTTGTCGTAGTAGTCGTCTCGGTAGAGGAAGAGGACAAGGTCGGCATCTTGTTCGAGCGAGCCACTTTCTCGCAGGTCGCCCAGCATGGGGCGTTTGTCGGTTCGCTGTTCGGGGGAGCGGTTGAGTTGGCTGGCGCAGATGATCGGACATTCGAGCTCGCCGGCCAGCATTTTGAGGTTACGGGAGATGTCGGAGACTTCGAGTTGCCTGTTGTCGGAACGGCCTGATCCTTGGATGAGCTGCATGTAGTCAATGATGACGAGTTTGAGAGGTTTTTCTGCAGCGAGACGGCGACATTTTGCCCTGATTTCCATAACGGTGAGCATGCTGCTGTCGTCGATGTAGAGGGGGGATTCCGAGAGGCGTCCGACGCTGCGTGAGACTCTTGTCCAGTCGGTTTCGGTGAGGTTGCCGGTTTTCATTTTTTGCTGGTCGACACGTGCTTGTGCGGACAGGATGCGTGTCACCATTTCTGTTTTTGACATTTCCAGGCAGAAAACAGCGGTGGGGCCGGTGTTGAGGGCAGTTTGGACCGCGACATTGGTGACCCATGTGGATTTCCCCATACCGGGGCGAGCTGCACAGATGATGAGGTTTGAGGGCTGCAAACCCGCGGTCATGCGGTCGAAGTCGTAGTAGCCGGTGGGAATTCCAGTGATGGCGCCAGGGTTTGCCCCGAGTTTGTCGAGCGCAATATACGTATCGTCGAGCATGTCTTTAATGTGCTCGAGTTGGGAGGTGTTTTTCTTCTCCCCTATTTGGAACACTGCGGATTCGGCGTAGTCGAGGATCTGTTCGGCGTCGGAGGACGGGTCGTAGGCGAGATCGGCGATCGCAGTGGCGGTTTCAATAAGTCGCCGCAGTGTGGCGGTTTTGGCGACAATTTCCGCGTAGTAGGCGGCGTTGGAGGTGGATGGCATGTCGACCGAGAGGGAGCGGAGGTAAGAGAGACCTCCTAGGTCGGCGATAGAGCCGTGCCGGCGGAGTTCTTCGTTCAGGGTGATGGCATCGACGGGTTCGCCTTTTCCGAACAGGTTGATGACGACTTCGAAGATCCGACCGTGGAGGGGTTTGTAGAAATCGTCGGCGGAGATAATTTCAATGGCGTCTCCGATCGCTTCTCGGGAGAGCATCATTGCGCCGAGTAGCGATTTTTCTGCTTCGATATTTTGTGGGGGTACGCGCTCGGAGGCGGAGACGGTGCGGAGTGGATGGGTCACTGCGTCCTCGTGTTTGACAAGTTGAAGTGTGTTTTCCCCATCTTTGCATGAATGGCCTGTGTAAAGGCTGTGGATAGCTTGTGGATTTCCGGTGGATTTCTCACGAATGCCACTTTTTGTACCTGTCTATGCGAATATTCCAACCTTTTTCTCTGGTCTTTGGGAGGTATTGCTAAGAAAAATAGTTTTTATAGGTTATTCACCTTATGGGAAGAAACTTAGTTTTTATCCATTGCCTTTGTTGCACGTTTCCTGTCTTGATATTTCCGCTTCCCCTGGTTTCTGTCTTGTTTTTTTCCCTGTGTGGCGCGCTTGGTGTCACGGCTTTTTCTTTCGAGGGGAGATCGAACATTCGTTCGACATTGTAGGTGAAGGAGGTTTTTGCTGCGATATTTGTACAGTATCTATGTAATAGGTCTGCGGTGTGTGGCGGTCGGGGAAAGAGGGAAAAAATCTTCTTTGCTGGGACAGACGAGGTAGCGTGGTCGTGTGTTTTTTGCAGAAGAAGGCATCGATTCCAGTTTTGTTATTGAAGTAGTGCAGGGGCTTGTTGTTGCCTTGGGCGCTGCGTTTTTTCTTGGGAACTTAGTGGCCCTGCTGCATAGTCGGGCTGCGATGTCCCGTTATGACATCGAGCTGGCGAAATGGAAGAAGCTAAAGAAGCAGCACCGTAAGAAGGGCGAGAAACCTCCGGAGAAGCCAGAAGAACCACAGCAAGTTAATGGTTTTGTGGCAATTGTGCAGATGGCTATTGGTATCGGGATTGTCATAGTGGGAGTGGCCGGCCTCACGATGGACTGGCTCTGAGCTGACTGCTTCCTGAGACGAAAGGCCGGAACTCTGAGCATTATGTCTTTGGTGAAAAGCTCAGCACAGCATTTGCTTTGTCTGTTGTTCCACGCGTCCTGCAGTTTGCCTTCTGGCCTGCCCATAGGCAAGTGCCTGCGTGCGAAGTTCGCAGTTGGGGTGTTCTTGTCGAGCTCGATTCTGCTCCCCTGGGTTTTTCTTCTTCTGACGCCCGTGAGATTTTTCAGAGGAAACCCAATGATCTGCAAGCAGCAAACAGGGCTGTAAGCGAAGCTGAGGGCTGTTGCTCCCCGAGGGCTGTGCTGCGTGTTGTGCAGCGCAGAGAGATCGTGCCAGGACCCAAGGTTTTTTGTGTTGGGGTGCAGCCTCACGCCTGGAGTGTATCGAGCTGGGGGCGGCGGAATGAGGCGAACTGTGATATGCAGGAGAGACAGGTGTGCAGAGAAAGAAAAGATGGAGGGAGAGCGGGTGAAGGGAATCGAACCCTCATTCCAAGCTTGGGAAGCTTGTGTTCTGCCATTGAACTACACCCGCAGAGAAGCACGCGGCTTGCTGCTTTGCGTAGGGAGCAGGAATAGGCTAGCAGCAAAGTTTTCTCCCGCCCAGAATTAGTGGCAAGTATCTCCCTGGTTTTTGCATTTTGCTTGGGGTTTTTTCTTTGCGGCTGCTTCGAGATTTCTTGGGGGGGCGCGAAGAAAGCTCGAAGAGCGGCCTGTGCACAGGAGAGCGCGAGGAGTATCAGTGATTTTGTCTGACGGCACAATTCGGGCATTGCTGAAATCGGGGAAATTGCAGATTGCCCCATTGGAAGATGAGCAGGTCCAGTCTGCCAGTGTGGATATTCGATTGGCGCCTACTCTGCGAGTGTTCCGCAATCACACCTTGGAGTGTATCGATCCGTATGATATGCCGAAGGGGCTCACAGAAGAAGTCAAGGTAAAACAAGGCGAAGCGTTTGTGTTGCATCCAGGCGAGTTTGTGCTTGGCGCGACGATGGAACGATTCACGCTTGCGAATGACATTGTGGCGCGGGTTGATGGAAAATCATCACTTGGACGGATTGGGCTGCTTGTGCATGCGACTGCGGGGTTTGTGGACGCGGGCTTTGGGCCGGGGGATTTGACGTTGGAACTCTCAAATGTGGCGACTTTGCCGGTGAAGTTGTGGCCAGGCATGCGTGTTGGTCAGGTGTCTTTCATGGCATTGGACAAGCCGGCACTACGGCCCTACGGCCACCCTGATCTGGGTTCAAAGTATCAAGGGCAAAGTGGTCCGGTTCCTTCGCTCTACCACAAGAACACGCGGCAGAGTTGAGGGTACGCGATCGGATTTTTGGTAGAGGCGAGAGTGGGTCGCGAGAGTGAGAGGTTGGGTTGGTGTTTCGGCTTCTTGGGAAGCTCTGCGGATTGGCGTGGTGATTGATTGGGGTTGGGCTATTCGGGGGTTGGACGATCGCTTTGTCTGTGACTTTTTGCGTGATGGGCTAGAAAAAAAGGGAATGGGAACAATGCCAAGCGCAGAAGAGTTGATATTGGCAGACTCACATTTATTGTGCTCTTGCACATCTTGCGGTAAACTTGTTCCTAAGTTTTCCGTAGTATGCAACAGTGCATTTCCGCACTCCTCTGCGGGACATGCCGGGGTGCGCGAAGGCTGGCGTGAGCAGCTGCGCGTAGGACCGACCCCGAGAACTGATACGGGGAATGTGAGGGGAGAAGCGGAAAACGAAGCCGGTGAAAACCGTGAGCCATGCCTTTTTCAGGCGAGCCGGTTCACGATTGGTCCGCTGTTGTAACACCTGGGCGGTAAAGATTCTGCGCTGTCGCGTTGTTCATGGTCGCCCGTGATGAGAAGGAGAAGAAGGAGTATGGGGAAGGCTGTCGGTATCGACCTTGGGACGACGAACTCTGTTGTGGCAGTGCTTGAAGGTGGAGAGCCTGTCGTTATTCCGAATGCAGAGGGTGACCGTACTACACCATCTATTGTTGGCTTTTTGCAGTCTGGTGAAGTTCTCGCCGGAGAGGTTGCAAAACGCCAGGCGATCACGAACCCGGATCACACGATCCGCTCCGTGAAACGTCATATGGGAACAGCCTGGTCTGTTGACATTAACGGCAAGCAATACACGCCGCAAGAGATCAGTGCCCGTATTTTGCAGAAGCTGAAGAGGGATGCCGAGAGCTACCTTGGCACTGAGGTTGGCCAGGCAGTGATTACTGTCCCTGCCTACTTCAGTGATGCACAGCGTCAAGCCACAAAAGAAGCAGGCCAGATCGCTGGGCTTGAGGTGATGCGCATCATCAACGAGCCTACTGCTGCTTCTCTCACCTATGGTCTTGAAAGAGAATCCGAGGACCAGACCATCCTTGTGTTTGACCTTGGTGGTGGAACTTTCGACGTGTCTCTCCTTGAGATTGGAGACGGCGTTTTCGAGGTGAAAGCGACCTCGGGTGATAACAAGCTCGGTGGTGATGACTGGGACGACGCCGTTATTCTCTGGCTTGTGGACCGCTTCAAGAACACCAATGGTGTGGACTTGTCGCAAGACAAAATGAGCATGCAGCGCCTCAAGGAAGCGGCAGAGAAGGCGAAGATTGAGCTTTCTCAGGTGACCGAAACCACCATTAACCTGCCTTTTATTACGGCGACGAGTGCTGGTCCCCTCCACCTCGAAGAGAAACTTAACCGTTCTGAGTTTGAGCGGATGACCGCTGACCTGATTGACCGCTGCCGCCGGCCTTTCCGGCAGGTTCTGGGCGATGCAAGTATCCGTATTGCGGACATTGACCATGTTGTCATGGTCGGAGGTTCGAGTCGGATGCCGATGGTGCAAGCTCTTGTGAAAGAGATCACTGGCAAAGAGCCGCACAAGGGCGTGAATCCGGATGAAGTTGTGGCCATTGGTGCCGCGCTTCAGGCCGGCGTGCTCAAGGGCGAAGTGAAAGACATCCTTTTGCTGGATGTCACTCCCCTGAGCTTGGGTATTGAGACCAAGGGTGGTGTCATGACCAAGCTGATTGAGCGCAACACCACCATCCCGACGAAGAAATCAGAGATCTTTACCACTGCCGAAGATGGCCAAACTTCTGTGGAAGTCCACGTTCTTCAAGGAGAGCGTGAGATGGCAATGAACAATAAGAGCCTGGGAAAGTTCCAGCTTATTGGGATCCCGCCGGCTCCGCGTGGTGTTCCTCAGGTCGAGGTCACCTTCGACATCGACGCCAACGGTATCGCGCATGTCTCGGCCAAAGACCTTGCCACCCAAAAAGAACAAGCGATGACGATTACTGGTCAGTCTGCGCTTGAGAACGATGACATTGACCGCATGGTGCGTGAAGCGGAAACTCACGCCGAAGAGGACCGCACGCGCCGTCAAGAAGCTGATGCCCGCAATGAGGCAGACTCGCTTGTGTACCAGGCTGAAAAGCTAGTGAGAGAGAACGCAGAACAGCTTGCCGGGCAGAAAGAACGCCTGGAAGCTGAGATTGCGAGCTTGAAAGAAGCGCTGGCTGGTTCGGATGTGAACCTTATCAATAAGCGTCGCGAATCTTTGATGACCGTGTTGCAAGAAGCCTCTACTGTCATGTACGAGAATGTCACGTCTGATCAAGGTGCAGGCGCCTCTTCCCCTGGGAACGGTTTTCCCGGAGGTGATGATGTGGTTGAAGCTGAGATCATTGATGACGGTCAGCAACACTGATGCGTCCACGGTCTTATAAAGAGGAATTTTTTACGATCTCCCCAGGAGTTTCGCACCTCTTGCAAGTGGTATCTGGTCAGGCTGTCGGAGCGTGGCAGCCTCCTCTTGACGTATATGAGACAAAAGATGTGTTTGTCATTGTGCTCGACGTTCCGGGGGTCTCAGGAGACAAGATCGACATCACTTTTGAAAGTGGTGTGCTCACTGTCCAAGGGGAACGAAAATTCCATTCTGGAGTATCAGAAGACTCTTTCCACCGTGTGGAGCGCCGTTTCGGGCGCTTCTCGCGGCGGATTGGGCTTCCCCCCGGTCAGCTTGACCCAGATGGTGTTACAGCACGAGTTGCCGACGGCGTCCTGACCGTGGAAGTGCCCAAGATCGTTGCAGCGCAGCCTCGGCGTATCAAGGTCATTGAGCAACAAACCATTGAGTCGGAGTGAGCGAATGGCTGAACAGAGCGAAAGCATTGTTCATAAGAAACCGGAGATAGTAACACAGGCCGCTGATGATTCCGACCTTGTTGATCTGAAAGATGAAATCGCACGAGACGATGCTGCTGAGGCTGAAGTTGAGGCGCAGGCTGAAGTTGAGGCGCAGGCTGAGGTTGTTGCAGCTGAGGTTGTTGCAGCTGAGATTGATGTTGAGCGTGCTGCGGCTGAAGTCACGCAGGATGATGCTGTTGATGTCGTCGTTGATGTCGTGCCGGCTGAGGTCATCGTCCTGGACGATGTTGCGATGGAGGTTGCTGCAGACGAAATTCTCGAGGCAGATGATGTTGGAACAGACGAAGCTGATCTCGAGGAGCTGTCTGGTCTTGATCTTGCCGCAGAGGCCGGCACAGAAACCTTGACCGAAATCAGCACGCAAGATGGAGCGGATTCGTCTGATTCGTCTGATTCGGATGGAGAAGCAGACGCTGACGAGGAGGAAGTTTCTTCTCTGGCAGAAGATGCAACAGAGGGCGAAAGCGATTCCGCGAGTGCGGAGACTGTGCTCTCAGAGGACTCCAAACCGGAGGACTCTCAAGATGTCGGTCGTAATACTGAAATCATCCCTGTGGTTGCTTCAGTTGAGGTTGAAGCGACTGGGGAAGTTTCGCAAGACCAGAGTGCTGATGCCGGCGAAAATGTTGACGCTGATTCCAATGAGGAAACCGGATCTGAGGAAACCGAGGAGGAGGAAACCGGATCTGAAGAAACCGGAGCCGATGCAGAGGCTGGTCAAGACACGGAAAAAGATGCAGATGATGCTGTTCTCATTGAGGAGTCTGCTGCCAATCTTGAAGCCGATATCGCCGATGTCGTTGATCTTTCGTCCGACATACAGTGGAACACCTTAGAGGACCTTGTCAAACTAAGGAACTTTGCTTCCAGTTTGCATCGTGAAGTGGAGAAAGTCGGCCGGGATCGCGATACACATATCGAAGATCTGCGGCGCATGAAAGCCGAGTTCGATAATTTTCGCAAGCGTATGCTGCGCGAAAAGTCCGATGTTGTTGAGCGGGCCAATATTTCTTTGGTTGAGGCATTACTCCCGGCAGTCGATTCGCTGGAGATGGCATTTCTCTCGTCTACGGCGGAGAACCCTTTGCATCCTGGTCTTGAGGCTGTGTGTGCCCAAGTCATTGACATCCTTTCGAAGGAAGGACTTGAACGGATTGAGCCAGTGAAAGGATGCGAGTTTGATCCGGCGCTCATGGAGCCGGTTGTGCACCGTCCTGCAAAAGACGGGAATGGTGGACAGCCGGTTGTGACGAAGATGCTGCGTTGCGGTTATCGGATGCGAGGCCGTTTGCTCCGGGCTGCAATGGTAGAAGTCGAGGGGTAATGAGGTCAGGAATACACGCTCAGGAGGGAAAGATCGGTTTTTCGCTGGAAATGTAAGGATAGGGTGAAGTTCGGCTGGCCTTCAGGATAGAGCCGAGAAGGCGTCATTCCGGAAGGTTGTGGCAGGTCGGGACGAGGATATGGCATCATGAGTTCTTTCAATTCTGAAGATAGCTTGTATGCCATACTCGGCGTTTCTGAAGTAGCGTCTCAATCAGATCTCAAGAAGGCCTACCGGAAGCTTGCCCAAGAGTTTCATCCTGATGCGAATCCGATGGATCCGCAGGCTGAAGAGCGATTTAAGCAGATGTCTGTAGCGTACGACCTCTTGAAAGACCCGGCAAAACGAAAAAAGTACGATCGTGATCGGATGACGGCTCGATCTGGTTGGATACCTTCTTCTCGGGCTGGGCGCAAGGCCGGAAAGTCCTCTCGTTCTGATGGATTTCATGCAGACTACTTTCGGGATAAGCCTTTTTCTGATGGGTGGAGAGGCTCTTCCTCCCGAAGACGTGGCCCAAAACGTGGGGACGATATCTCTGTTGTGCTGCACCTCACCCTGGAGGATGCGCTGCGTGGTGTGACCTCGCAAGTGACCGTGCCTGCCGATGTTCCCTGTGATAGGTGTGAGGGGTCGGGTGCCGAACGTGGAACTACGATAAAGCCGTGTTCGCATTGTGGAGGAAAAGGCACGATCTCTGATCCGCACGAATATTTTGCGCTCAGCAGACCTTGTATGAGGTGTAATGGGACTGGTCAGCACATTGAGCGACCATGTCGAGTTTGTAGGACTGCTGGTGTTGTGCGTAAAACCCGTAGGATCAAGGTTGCGATTCCACTTGGCGTGAAGGATGCCACCAAGGTACGCGTGAAGGGGCGAGGTGAGCCCGGGTCTTATGGGGGAGCTGCCGGCGATCTTATTGTTGATGTGCAAATTGCGCCGCATGAGGTTTTTAATCGCACGGGTGATAATTTGCAGGTTGTTGTGCAGGTCCCTTTTGAGACAATGGTTCTTGGAGGGAGTATCGTGGCACCCATAATCGATGGAGTCGTGACTTTACGCGTACCTGCAGGGACGCCAAGTGGCCGAGTATTGAAAGTGCGTGGCTATGGGGCTCCTAGTGAGAATGGGAAGAACCGCGGGGATTTGCTCGTGACATTGGACATTGAAATCCCAAAAAATCTTTCGATGGAGGCAGTACAAGCCCTTCGGCGATATGTCGACTTAAGAGGAGCTACTCCGTCGGCAGGATCGCGTTTTCCTGCTGACGAAACGGTAGGCGGTACATCATGACACAGTCAGATGAGTCACTCTCTCGAGAACCAGTCTACGTGATCTCGGTTGCTGCTGAACTCTCTGGTATGCATCCGCAGACATTGCGGATGTACGAGAGGAAGGGGCTTGTGTGTCCCTCCCGCACCTCAGGGAATACGCGAAGGTATTCAGAACAAGATATCGAGTTGTTACGGGAGATCCAGCGTCTCACGCAAGAAGAAGGCATCAATCTGGCGGGCGTTGCTCAGCTTATGGACTTGCGTCTGGAGCTCTTGGCAGTGAAATGTCGTGTTGCCCGTCTTGAAGCGGAACTTGATGCCGTCATGCGGGACGCAAAGCGTAAGGTGCAAGAAGTGCACCGAAGCTACCGGCGAGATCTCGTGCTCTATAACCCGCCGGCTCAGCTCGTGCCACAACGCAAGCACAGGCGGCGGCCAAATTAAAGCAATAAAACGGGATGGGACGGACGGAGCCCAAGTGTTGCGTCGAGCGTTTTTCAGAGGCGTTGTGCTCGCTTTTTTTCTTGCCGGGTGCGGCAGTGTTTCTACCGGCGCCTCAGATGAAGGGCGTCTCGGAGGCGGGACTCGACGAAGTGCTGCGGAATTGTCGAGCCTGTCTCCTCCGGGGGGCCCTCTCCCCGGTCCGCCCGAAGAGTATGGGCTTCCCGCTCTTGCCGACACCGAAAACGGGAATGGCATGGTGACTGCCGACGCCATTACCGATCTATTCTCCCGTGCCCGTACGCGTCCTTGGGCAGTCACATGGCTGATGTCCTCTTTCGACGGAGTCGACGCCGGAACAGTGACAATGTCACACCTCTCTCCTGCTGGTGGAAAAACAGAACAGCTCCACATAACGGGAGAAGTGGGCTTGGAAGAGATCGGTATTATCGATTTACACTTGCTGGATGCCGGTGAAGGGTCTCGTTTTTGCTTCAAAACAGACGAGAACCCTTACAATTGTGGCGTCGGAGACGCCCAGCTTTTATTGGAGTTTTTGAGTATAGAGGGCATGGACCGCCTGGGAGAGATACTGGCCGATCTTGTTTCCCGGACTTCCGTGGAAATAAAGTATCGATTTTTTGCCGAGACGCCTTCTATCTGTTTCAATCTTGCCCCTGCCGTCATGACAGGGGAGACGCTTGGTCTTGATTTTTCCCTGGGAGGGTCTTTCTGCCTGTCGAATGATGGGGCTTTGATGCTGGTTGATGTAGGCGAAGTTGCAATGCGGGCTGTTGCCTATGATATTTCGGTTGATCCTGGCGTGTTTCGTCTTCCTGTCTGAGAGTGTGTGCTTCTCTGAGGGTTCCTGAAAAATTGTCGGAGTGAAGGAGGGGTGCATTGTGCGAGGAAAGCCCGTGTCCCGCTATGTGATGACAGGAATTATCGTCCTGGGACTCCTTACCGCTGGGTGCGATAGTGGATCTGGCGAAGACTCTTCTGTGCAGGTTTCCCCGCCTTTACTGCTTCCTCGCCATGTTGATTTTGGTCCTCTTCCACAATCGCCAGAGAAATACGGATTGCCTCCTTTCGCTGTCTTGCAAGCAAACCCCGCTGGTGTGCTCGAAGGACTTTTCGACCGGATGTTGCGACGAGAATGGGCAATGACCTGGGATATCCGTATCGAGGGATTGCCGGGTGGTGTGGGAGAAGTGGTTATTGACCATATGCCCGTGCTGGAAGACATGCCAGAGATGCTCAAGATGTCAGGGGTCGTGGGTACACCGGATACCAGCGTGGTGAAGTTCGAGATACTCGACGACAGAAAACAGCTTCTTTTGTGCGGTCAAGAAGGCGACAACTTCCTTGTGTGTGACCCGACAGAAGAGCAAAAAGCGCAGCTCGGAGGAATTTCTGGTTTTACTTCCATCCTCGATCTGCTTTCTTTGGAAGGCTTGGAACGCCTTACGAACGAGCTTTCTGCCATCGTTGACGTGTCTGAAGAAGTCCCTGGGCTCAACAGCGGAGTCCTTCCGGGGATGGCTGTTCGATACGCTTCTGTGGGAACTGCTCCTTCCGCGTGTTTTCAATACCCTGCCTCGCCCACCCTTGGCGAAGTTGTGGGTGTGGACTTCTCGAAGGGCGGCGAATTCTGCGTTTCTACAGACGGTGTTCCTGTGCTTCTTCGGATTGGGGAACTAGAGATTATCGCCAAAACCTATAAGTCTGTTGCAGACCCGAACCGTTTTCGCATGTCGGTGAAAGTGTGAGTTGAGAAGATGCTCACCGGATGACTTCTTTGGTGTACCTGGCAGTGCGAAACTGTCTGTGGAAGTGTCGCGCGGCAGGCAGCCCTGCGAGTTTTTCGCGGTTTCAAGAAACCTGTCGCAGATTTTTCGGGTGTGTGTTGAGCCATGTCATGAGATAGGTGAGAGCAACCAGATGTCAAGGGCACTGTTTTCCGGCCGTTGACCGCAAACAGCGGGTGAGATGGCTATTGCGCGTATTTAACATCTGTCTCTGCATACTGTTTACTGGAAGTCTGGCTCTCGTCGCGCTGGGTGCAAGTGACACAACAGAGCATCGGCGGACCGAAGACTGCATTAAAGCTCGCAGGAAGGGATGCTGCCAAAGCTGTTGTTTGCGATACTTGTTTCCAATCTGGAGAGTGGGATTGCGAGTCCATAGCCGGTGGCGCGTTCAATGGCGTAAATGATTCCGATCACTTCTCCTGCCGCATTGAGAACGGGGCTGCCTGAGTTGCCGGGTTGGATAGAAGTATTTATGCGCATGACTGGACCAGTCTCGCCATACTCACTGTCTGTCTTGTAATCGACGAGCTTGCCTACTTCTATGGTGAGGGCATCCCCATTTGGAAAACCGACAATAGTGAGTCTGTCTTTAGGTAGAGGATCATTGTTGCCAAGAACTGCGATCTCAGATAGCACAGCATCGACTTCAAGAATAGCGAGATCCGAAAAAACAGCAGCTTTTGCTGTGATCACGGGCAGGGTTTTTCCGTTCCAAGTGGAGACTTCGAGTTCAGTTTTAGTTGCCCCCGCGATGACATGTTTGTTGGTGACGAGGTGATGTGCGTCGAGCGCCCACCCTGACCCGATTGCGATTCCCGTGCAGCTGCTATTACGGACGCGCAGCGAGATCTGCCTGGCACGGCGATTGGGCGCTTCGCTATGCAGGGTGGTGGGAGACTGAGGGGAAAGTTCATTGTCTGTGCTGCCAGGGTCACTTAGGCAGCTGACAGTGAGGACGGCCACAAAAAAGAATGATAGGAAGAGGTGCATGCGAGTGGGCAGGTTATTCAGCTAGTTCTACCTTTTCCATGATGCTCTCAAAGAGTTCGTCTGCTTTTTCGCAGCTCTCAATTGTCTCATCCAACGTCTTTTCGACAGCAGGCCCCGAAGGCAAATACGCCGACTCTCGGGACTCGAAAAGGATCGCAATCACCTTGTTGAGGTTGATGGAACACTCCTGCGAGGCGAACATGGCTTCTGCCAATACGCTGGCCAATATTTGGAGTTCTTTGCGCTCATCTTCAATGGAGGCCTTCTCGGCAGCGAGCTCTGTCTGACGCTTCTCGAGGTTTGATACGTCGACCTCGGAGTCTGTCAGGTTGTTTTGCAGCGTATTGTTTTGCTGTTCGAGTTCATTTGCTTCTTCCTCCCAGTCTTTTCCCTGCTGATAGGTGAAGAGCAAAGCGAAGAGGAGAACAAGCGCGATGCCGGCAAAGACAATTGCGGGAACTTTCCATACGGCTTCAGTACTTGATGCTGGTAAATGTTCTGGGGTCGGTATGCCTGGGGTGAGGTGACCAGGTAGTGTCGGGCTGGGGGGAGTCGGGTTCGGTAGTGTCGGGCTCGGGGGAGTCGGGTTCGGTAGTGTCGGGCTGGGAGGAGTCGGGCTCGGTAGTGTCGGGCTGGGA